>OGZX01000084.1_pt1 | contig 99122 bp, 79 predicted proteins | sample 1576881 | NCBI WGS metagenome assembly OGZX01 (sample SAMEA3541542, study PRJEB24748) | human gut metagenome | biome: human gut; feature: human-associated habitat; material: faeces | place: China | collected 2012 | reverse complement strand
GACTGTAACTCAGCTGTCTTTCGACTTCGGTGGTTCGAATCCATCACTGCCCACAAAAAAAGACTTGGAAGAATATCTTTCAAGTCTTTTTTTGTTTCCTCAATTTTCTTTTAATCCATGTGAAAAACCTCCTGCAGAGAGATGGAAACCGGAGAATTATCCGGATTCACATCCAGAAGATCAGACATATAATCCCACCATTTTTGTACAATCGAATTATCTCCCATCTCTTGGGAAGAAGTTACCCCGTTTATCTTTTGACAGGCGAACAGTATATTGGTTTCTTTATCCCAATAAATAGAATAGTCACAGACTCCATTATCAGCAAGCATCTTTTTCAATTCCGGCCAAATGGCAATATGGCGTCTCTGATATTCTTCCTCACATCCCGGTTTCAAACGCATTTTAAAAGCTTCTCGTCTCATTGTCTCTCTTTTTAGTTTTTATTCTTTTTTAAGGCAAAAGTAGACATATTCAAACGAACATAATCTGGATAAATGTGCATATACTTTAAAAATTTGATACAGATAAGAAATATCTTACTACCACTAATAAAAAAAGCCATCTCCTGTTCATGGAGACGGCCTCTTTACCTACTAAAAAAAGTCTTTAGTCAAACATATGTCTGAATTTATCAAAAATCTTTTCCTTAACGGATTTTTTTGGCTGGAAATTAGGAGAGTTTTCCAGACCGTTCAAGATATCCTTTTCCGAAGGAGACAATGTCTCTGGGATATAAACGCTCACATTCACAAGCAGATCACCCGTGCCATAGCTATTGACGGAAGGAAGTCCCTTGTTACGCAAACGAAGCACTTTGCCCGGCTGGGTTCCCGGCTCGATCTTGACTTTCGCCTTTCCGTCGATAGTCGGAACTTCCACCGTACCACCCAAAGCAGCCTGAGGTACGCTCAACAGCAAGTTATACAAAAGATCGTTTTCATCGCGTATCAACTCCGGATGCGGCTCTTCTTCGACCAGAATCAGCAAATCGCCATTGATACCGCCGTGACGGGCTGCATTTCCTTTTCCACTCATGGAAAGCTGCATGCCTTCTGCGACACCGGCCGGAATATTAATCGTAATAACTTCTTCATCGCGAACGATTCCCTCACCATTACATTCACTACATTTTTTGGTGATAATCTTGCCTTCGCCGCCACAGGTGGGACACGTTGTCTGTGTCTGCATCTGTCCCAGGATCGTATTGGCGATACGTGTAACGACACCGCTGCCGTGACAAGTCTCACAGGTTTTGGAACTATGATCGTCTTCCGCACCATTGCCATGGCATTTGGAACACGTGACATACTTCTTAACCTTGATCTTCTTTTCAACGCCACCGGCTATTTCTTTCAGGTTCAACTTCACTTTCACACGCAGATCCGAACCCCGATTTACACGACGTCCGCCGCGTGAACCGCCGCCAAAGCCGCTGAAACCGCCAAAGCCACCGAAATGTCCGCCAAAGATGTCGCCAAATTGGGAGAATATATCATCCATAGACATTCCGCCTCCGAAGCCGCCACCCTGTGAAGCACCTCCTACTCCGGCATGACCGAACTGGTCGTATCGCTGCCGCTTTTGCGGGTCACTCAGTACATCGTATGCTTCGGCTGCTTCCTTAAAGTTTTCCTCAGCCTGCTTGTCGCCCGGGTTCTTGTCCGGATGAAACTGAATAGCCTTTTTCCGGTAAGCTTTTTTTATCTCTTCTGTCGAGGCATTCTTCTCGACACCCAGCACTTCATAATAATCTCTTTTAGCCATCTTTGTATCTGTCTGTTGTTATTTGCTTATTATCCTGCCCTCTTACTCCCCGACAACCACTTTAGCGTGACGAATCACTTTGTCGTTCAAGGTGTAACCGGTCTGTACACAATCCAGCACCTTTCCTTTCAGATCGGGTTCCGGAGCCGGAATCATCGCAACAGCCTCGGATGTCTCAGCATCAAAAGGGGCACCGACCGTCTCAATCGGCTTTACATTCTGCTGGGACAAGTAAGACATGAATTTAGAATAGATAAGTTCCACTCCTTCAGTAACAGCCTTTATATCATCAGCCGTACGAATATTCTGCAAGGCACGTTCAAAATCATCGACAACAGGAAGCAGATGAGTCAATGCACTTTCGCCTCCGTTCTTGATCAGCTCGGACTTTTCACGCAATGTGCGTTTACGATAGTTGTCGAACTCAGCCATCAAGCGCAAATGAGAATCGTTCAACTCGTTATACTTTTTCCTGAGTTCGTCCAATTCTCCATGTTCGTCACATTCGTCCGTCACATTGTCAGATGCAGCATTTTCGTCTGCCGCATTTACCTGTTCTTCCTGCAAATTTGTCGCATCATCAACACCCTGGCGTTCTTTTTTGTCAGCAGTTTCTTTTTTGCTATTAAAATTCATCTTATTCATAACCAATTATATATTTTCATTACTATCTAATTGTCAATAAGATACCATACACAAACAACATCGTACATCTATATGCCGGCATTATTCTTGTCGGTATCATTCACCAATATAACATCAAATATACTGCCAACTGTTCTTACTGAACGAAAATATCTTTACCTTTGTGTAGTAAATGATGATTTTATTGTCACATACAATATAGATTTATAAAACAATTAGGAAATTAATTATGAAGAGAGCGATTTTGTCAGTTTTACTGCTATTTGCATTTCTTACCGGTTTTGCTCAAAACCGGAATATCTGTCGATTAGGCATTACATACGATATCAGTCAAAGCGATCATTGGGGCAAGAACAGACCGGTCATTACCGGCATTATTCCTTATTCCCCGGCAGAACTTGCAGGGATAAAAACTCATGACATCATTATGGCTATCGATGGTATCCAGACACTGGATATCTCGCCTGAAGAAATAGAAGAGATGCTGAATCCGGCAGGTAAAAGCGAAGTGTTGCTCACTATCGGCAATCTGTCGAATCCTTCCAAACAGATCCTGGTCAAAAAAGAATGTAAAAAGAGTAATGCCATTACAGAAGAACAACTGGCTACCGCTTTCTCCATGTATAGCCTGGAGACAACCAGCGAACGTGAATTTGTCTGCCCGTTCAAGACGACAGTCACGGCCGATCCGGTCGATTTTGCGAAATTCAAGACTTTTGCTTTCTCCGCTATAGACGAGAACAATAGTAAACTGGAAACAGTTATCAATGAAAGTATTGAAAAGGAACTGACAAAAAAGGGGATGACAGTGGATGTGGGCAAACCCGACATTCTGGTACAGACATTCTATTTCTTTGACAAGAATCCGAATTACAAGGGAGCAAACAAAATACTGGTTGAAAAAGAACCGGTATATCGTTATAATTTCCTCCAGAGCAAAATGGAAATATTCCCGTTTCTGAACCCGACGGCTGCTGAAACAGAAGCGGAATATCTGCTTCAATTCGGTTTCCGCCTGATCGACCAGCGGGATGTGCCCGGCCGGATACTTTGGGAATGTGAAGCAAACGAGTTGTTGGAAGATTCATACCGCCTGGACGAATACGCCCGTATCTATGCACCGTTGATGTGTATGCAATATCCATACACCAAGTACCGCCGCAATGTGCCGTTCAAAGTCAACCAGAAGACATACAACTACACAGGTTTGAGCTATGACATCGACCGTATGGAACTGGTTACCGATGTCGACAAGAGCTCTCCGGCCTATGCAGCCGGCTTGCGCCCGCGCGATGTTGTGGAAAAGATCAACAATCACAAGATGGATAATACGACGGAAGAGTTCTCCGCTGCATATAAAGGATTTATCACCAATACAATGAAATACCGCGATCCGAAAACCCGGTTTACGGATGCAAACGGTTTCAAACGTTGTATGTTCTGGGATACATTCAAATACTCGCAGGTGGCTGATGCAATCCAGAAATCCGGAAACAAAGCCGCCTATTCATATTTATATTATTATGCCCCTTATATCAACCCGTCCGGCAATAATGCCTGCACGTTCGATATCAAACGGGGGAAGAACAAAATGGAAATCATCGTCCGTCCGACCATTCGCCGGTCCGTGACGGTCGAAGTAAAATAAAGCATTTACAAGAACGTGATATACCCACAAAACTTCGAACAGAAAACGGGCTTCGATAAAGTCCGCCGCTTAATTTCAGAAAAATGTTTAAGTCCGCTCGGAGAAGAGCGGGTGGCGGAGATGGAATTCTCCGCCGACTTTCAAACCGTAACCGAACGCCTGGAACAGACAGACGAGTTTGTCCGCATCCTACACGGAGAAGACGAATTTCCCACCAGTTACTTCTTCGATGTGCGCTATTCGCTGAAGCGGATACGCCCGGAAGGGACTTGGCTGGATGAAAAAGAGTTGTTCGACCTGAAACGGTCGCTCCAGACAATCAACGACATCATCCGCTTCTTCCGCCCTTCTTTGGAAGAGGGAGAAGATATCAAATATCCGGCCCTGACAGTCCTCGCCGGCGATATTATGGTGTTCCCACAACTGATCGGAAAGATAGATGCCATCCTCAATAAATTCGGGCGTGTAAAAGACAACGCCTCCCCCACGCTGGCACAAATACGGAAAGAGATATCCTCAACGATGAGCGGAATCTCGCGCAGCTTGCAGTCGATCCTGCGCGCCGCCCAGTCAGACGGGGTTGTCGATAAAGATGTGACGCCAACTATGCGCGACGGCCGCCTGATGATTCCGGTCGCCCCCGCCTTCAAGCGGAAAATCAAAGGGATCGTACACGACGAGTCGGCCAGTGGAAAAACAGTCTTCATCGAGCCGGAAGTCGTTGTGGAAGCAAACAACCGTATACGCGAACTGGAAGGAGACGAACGCCGGGAGATCATGAAGATATTAACGGAATTTACCAATTTCGTGCGTCCGTCAGTGCCCGACATCCTCCAATCTTACGAGTTTCTGGCTGAGATCGACTTCATCCGCGCCAAAGCCCTGTTTGCCGAACAGGTGAACGGGATCAAGCCGGTTGTCGAAAACAAACAACAAGTAGACTGGATCCGCGCTTCGCATCCCCTGCTCTACCTCTCGCTACAAAAGCAGAACAAGCAGGTCGTTCCGCTCGACATCATGCTGGAAGAGAACAAGCGGCTGCTTATCATTTCCGGTCCGAATGCAGGCGGTAAATCAGTCTGCCTGAAAACAGTCGGACTGCTGCAATACATGCTGCAATGCGGGCTGCTCATTCCGGTATACGAAAGTTCGAAAACAGGCCTGTTCGACAATCTGTTTATCGATATCGGTGACGAACAAAGCATCGAAAACGACTTGAGCACATACAGTTCCCACCTGACGAACATGAAGTTCTTCGTGAAGAACTGCAACAGTAAGACACTGATCCTGATCGATGAGTTCGGCAGCGGCACAGAACCGCAGATCGGCGGAGCCATTGCCGAGGCCTTGCTGGATCGTTTCAACCGGAACCACAGCTATGGCGTCATCACGACCCACTACCAGAATCTGAAGCATTTCGCAGAAGACACGGAAGGGATCGTCAACGGCGCCATGCTCTACGACCGCCACTTGATGCAGCCCCTGTTCAAGCTGTCGATCGGGAATCCTGGCAGTTCTTTCGCTGTCGAAATAGCCCGAAAAATCGGTTTGCCGGAAGATGTCATTGCCGATGCATCCGCCAATGTAGGTTCCGACTATATCAATATGGATAAATACCTTCAGGATATCGTACGCGACAAACGCTATTGGGAAAGCAAGCGGCAAAACATTCGCCAGCAGGAGAAAAAACTGGAAGACATTACTGCCCGCTACGAACAGGACCTCGAAGCCGTAAGCAAACAACGGAAAGAGATCATGCGGACCGCCAAGGAAGAAGCGCAACGCATCCTTGCCGAAGCCAATGCCAAGATAGAAAACACGATCCGAAAGATCAAAGAGGCCCAGGCAGAAAAAGAGCAGACCAAGCTGGCTCGCAAAGCATTGGAAGAGTTCAAGGCATCTGTGATCGCCGCCGAAGAGGAAGACGACAAGATTGCCCGTAAAATGGCAAAACTGCAAGAACGCAAAGAGCGTAAGAAACAAAAGCAGAACATGCCGGCATCCAAACAATCCTTCAACCGCGATGTTATAGAAACGGGCGACAATGTCCGCCTCAAAGGGCAAATGTCCGCCGGGACAGTGCTGGAACTGCAAGGCAAACAGGCCGTCGTGGCCTTCGGCATGATCAAAAGTACTGTTAAGCTGGATCAACTGGAAAAGGTCAGCAAAGGCCAGATCAAGAAAGAGATCCAGAAAAGTACCTTTGTCAGTGTTCAGACAGCCGACGATATGCACGAAAAGAAATTGAACTTTAAGCAGGAGATCGATGTTAGAGGTATGAGGGGAGACGAAGCATTGCAGGCAGTGACCTACTTTGTTGACGACGCCATTCAGGTCGGTGCGGCCCGCATACGCATCCTGCACGGGACAGGGACAGGCATCTTGCGCCAGTTGATACGCGACTACCTGCACTCCGTGCCCGGCATCCGCCAATATCACGACGAACATGTCCAGTTCGGAGGTGCCGGCATAACAGTCGTAGAACTCGAATAAAAACATAAGGGTATGAGGCGAAAAGAATCCGTGCATCTACACAAGCACAAACATGTTTCAAACCGGCATCTGGCCGAACGTTATTATTATGCTGGTGAACATGAAACTGTCACGAACATTCGCCTCACCCAATATAATGCTACCAACCTGCACACACGGAATCTCAAAACAGATGAAACATCATTCCGCAAATTGGCTGATGCAAACAGCATCAACTGGTTTCAAGTGAGCGGTCTGACCGATTCGGAAGCAATCACCCGCATAGTGAACGAATTCGGTATGCATAACCTGGATGCCAAAGACATCCTGACGCCCCAGCACGTGGTCAAAATAGAAGAATACGACAAACACATACTCATCATACTCAATTCGACCTATTATGACGCCAATATAGAGATCAACACCGAGCATATCAGCATACTGATTACCGGAAACGTCGTGATCAGCTTTACCGAAAGCAACAATCCTGTCTTTGAAAGCACTTACAAAGCCTTGGAATCCGACACACTGAATATCCGGAAGAGAAACAGCGGCCTACTGCTGGCATTCCTGCTCAATACCATTATTGCCAACCTGGTAGAATCGGCCTCTAAAGTGGAAGAGATGCTCGAAGATATCGAAGAGACCCTGCTCGACATCAAAAATGATCAGGGAAACATGGGTCAATTGATCCAGCAACGCCGCAAAGAATATATGATTATACGAAAGAACAGCCAACCGCTGAAAGAACAGTTTGCCAAACTGCTGCGAACCGAAAACGGGATAATCGCTCCCGATGCGCTGCCGATCTACAACGACCTGTCCGACCAGTTGCAATTTATCATCCAGACAACAGAAAGTTGCCGGGAGATTATCTCGTCTCTGGTCGATTTGTATATATCCAACAACGACCTGCGCATGAATGCGATCATGAAACGCCTGACGGTTGTTTCCACAATATTCATTCCGCTTACATTTCTGGCGGGAATATGGGGGATGAACTTCAAAAGCATGCCGGAGTTAGACTGGCGGTACGGTTATGGTATAGCCTGGTCGCTCATGCTGCTTACAGCAGTCCTTACCTGGCTATACATGCGGAAAAAGGACTGGTTTTAGAGTCCGTAATTCCGTTTGAACATATAATACGTATTTCTGGAGACATTAAAGCGTTTACAAATCTCGACTACAGTATCTCCGCGTTCGAGCATACTGATCACCTCTTCCTTGTGTGCATCCAGGAAAGACTGTTTCGCTGCCGATCCTTTCGGGCGGCCTAAAGGGCCTCCGGTATTCTTCTTGTGAGTCAACGCCTCTTTTGTCCGGGTAGACATCAAACTATGTTCGATTTCAGTCACCAGATTAAATACATTTCCCATAACCGGAAGGTTTAACGCATCATCCAGTATATACCGGTCTTTTATACTGTAGATTTGAGCTCCCTTCTCCATACAGCGGCTCATGAGCATCATCACCTCAGATAAAGTACGTCCGAGGCGTGAAATATCTGTTAATATCAGCGTATCTCCTTTTTGCATACGATCCACCACCATATCGATATTACGTTCGTCTTCCTTTCCTTTACCGGTACCGATGGTGACATCCGTAACCCACTTATCGACATTCATCTGACGATCTGATGCAAAGCGTTTTATTTCATCTTTTTGGACATCAAGATGTTCTTTGTTAGATGATCCAACTCTCAAATAAGCTATTATCATATTTCCTGTGACTTAATAATTAAAAAAACATAGGCTAATGCCTAATTTTCGGTGAAGATACGAAAAGTAATAATAGCACAATAGCTAAACTTTCCATTTTATTTCAAGAAAATGTTAGGAACCCTCTCTTTTCCACCACAAACAGAGTCGTGCATGGAAAGTTATTCCGTTAAAAATGACAGTCCGGACAAAATACCGGATAATCGGCGATTTATGACCTCTTCCAATATCTGTCTTTTAAAGAATTGATATTTTTTCGTTAGCTTTGCAGCTTCAACCAGTAAATAACATTATTCAGATATGAAGCAGCACCTTAAACCGATCATGTTTGTCGGAACTTGTTCTGATGCAGGCAAAAGTGTTATCAATGCAGCATTCTGCCGCATATTCAAACAGGACGGGTATCATCCGGCGCCATTCAAGGCACAAAACATGTCGTTAAACTCCTACTCTACTCCCGAAGGCGGAGAAATGGGACGTGCCCAGGTCGTACAGGCGGAAGCTTCGGGGGTCACCCCGCATACGGACATGAACCCGGTGCTGCTGAAGCCGACGAATGATAAAAGCTCACAGGTCGTGTTGAACGGACGCCCGGTCGGCAATATGTCGGCCAAGGATTATTTCGGCATGAAAAACCAGAAGGAGGAGCTATTCAAAGAAGCCATAGCTGCCTTCAAACGCCTGGAAAGCCGTTACAGCCCGATCGTGCTGGAAGGTGCCGGAAGCATTTCCGAACTGAACCTGCGCGACCGCGACATCACCAACATGCGGATGGCCCGGCAAGCCGGGCAGCCACTTTCCTCGTGGCAGACATAGACCGGGGTGGCGTCATCGGCTCTGTATACGGGACGATCGAACTGCTGAAACCGGAAGAACGAGCCTTGATGAAAGGGATTATTATCAACAAATTCCGGGGTGATGTATCACTGTTTGATGACGGAAGGAAGATAATCGAAGAGCTGACCGGTATTCCTGTGGTCGGCGTTATTCCCTGGTTCCGCGACATAAAGATCGAGGAAGAAGATTCGGTCGCCCTCGACATGAAGCACAACACATACCGGGACGGAAAAATCAATGTGGCAATCATCCTGCTGAAACGGATGTCCAATTTCACCGATTTCGATGTGCTCGATATGGATCCCCGTTTCAACGCTTACTACACGAATAACATCGACGAAATAGAAAAAGCCGACATCATTCTGCTTCCCGGCTCCAAAAACACGCTCTCCGACCTGCAAAGCCTGCGTGCGAACGGCATAGCCAACACCATTATCCGTGCCCATAAAGCAGGGAAAAAAGTAATCGGAATCTGTGGAGGTTACCAGATGATGGGTGCACGGCTGGAAGATCCGGACGGGATCGAAGGCTCTCTGCCGGCAGTTCCGGGATTAGGTTTATTACCGCAGTGCACGATCATCGAACAGGAAAAAGTGACCAGACAAAGCACCTTCGCTTTCCTTCCCGGGAAAAAACGGGAACCGGAAGAAGACACTTTCTGTTGTCATGGATATGAAATACACATGGGACAAACCACCCTGCTCGACGATACGCCTGAAAGTCCGGTGGCGCTCCTCAGTGACGGGCGAACAGACGGCTATTACCTGGATAATAAATGCTGGGGCAGCTATATGCACGGGATACTCGATAATCCGGCAGTGCTGGACAACCTGGCCGAAGGCTTCGACAATACAGTCGAAAGCACACCCTTCGACTATGCAGCTTTCAAGGAAGAACAATACGACAAACTCGCCACCTTAGTCCGCGAACATGTCGATATAGAGTATATCTACCGACAGTTACTTTAACCGGTCCACCCGAGCCACATCATCCAGTTTCACGCAAACAGTAGCCCCAAGCTGTTCAAGATAAAGGACCAAATGGTTCTTCTTGATTTTCTTTACCTTACCGGACACATGTTTCATCGCCCCGCAAAGAATTTCCACCTCTTCACCGGGGCACAAGGCATGGTCGGAAGCCTGCTCAAGAAACTCTTTTATCGCGTCGATCTCCTTCTGGCGCACAACGGCCGGTTTCCCGTTATAGTAGACAATACGGGCAACACCGTATACCCGGATCAGATTCCTTAATACCGGATCGGTACAACGTACAAACAAATAAGAATTAAACAACGGGACCTCCACAATCTTAACACGGTCCGACCAGACACGGGGTGCACGATGAAGCGGAAGCCAGCACTCCACTCCCAACGCATCGATCCGTCCTTTCACCTGCTTTTCCGCACGCGGAGATGTATATAGAACATACCAGTTAGTCTTATCAGCAACTATCATGAATTCTGTTTTTCTTTATTGATCTATATACAAAGATATAGATATTTCCCCGACAGAAGAATATATCCTTCAAATTCGCGTGAATATTAATAAATATCCATACATTTGCATCTACCAATAACATGCCCTGTTTTTATATGGATATATATGAACTTTATTCACGAGAAAATCTAATCGCTGAAATTGAGCGACTAAAGAAGAAAGAAATAGAAAACGAGGAAAGCATCAGTTCCAGTAAAGTCCTGGTCAATATGATCGCATTGAGGAGAACAATCTCAGATGTCCTTTCTCTTTTGCTTAATTCCAACGACAACATCGGTATTGATAATGCATTATTATCCATTCGGCGTTTTTTTGAAGTGGAACGCGTATATATCGGTATTTTTGACGAAACCTGCTCCGTTGTCGATTTCACCCATGAAGTCACATCCGATGGCATTGTCTCCATGCGGGAAGATCTGCTGAGACAATTAACCGACCAGGAAATTCCCTGGTGGATAGAACAAATCAAGACAGGAAAAGATATCGTCATTTTCGACACGGCAAAAATGCCGGAAGAAGCTGCAACCGAACAGCATCTGCTGGAACTGCAGGAAGTTTTTTCTCTTTTGGCACTTCCGGTTTCCAGTGCTGGAAAAATCTGTGGGTTTATCGGTCTGGACTCCGTTCGTCGGCATCGCGCCTGGAATGCCCTCGACATTGAAAACTTACGGATACTGGCAGATATAGTATCCATAGCCATAGAACGGGAACATGCCCGGCATGTCATGGAGCATTCGGCAAACTTAATGCTGAAAAGTGAAGTTAAATTCCGCATTATCTTCGAAAAACTGCCTTGGGGTGTCGAGTTGTATGATGCCGACGGCACTATGCTCGACCTGAACGATGCCGATATGGAGATATTCGGAACAACACGTGAAAAAGTAATCGGCGTCAACATGTTTCAGAACCCGAACATTCCGGAATGGGTTAACCGGAAACTGAAGAATGGAGAAGACGTGGCCTTCACGCTGGACTACAACTTCCATGTCATCAAAAACACGGGATATTATCCCACATCCATTGACAACGACACCAAACATCTGCTGGTAAAGGGGGTATCGTTAAAAGATACACAAAATAAAATATTCGGGTACCTGTATATTGTTTTCGACAACTCGGAAAACCATCATAAAACAGAACAGATCGAATATAACCTGATTAAGCTGAAAACAGCCGTCGACACCGGTGAGTCTTTTATCTGGGAATATGATACTGCCAAGCAAACATTTTTAGTGGATTTAAGCCTGAATAAAAATATAAACAAAAATTCAGCCCTTTCTTATGTAAAAAAGCATCTGCCCGAGACCCTGCAGGATTTCACGGCAACGCTTCATCCGGATGATATAGACAAGATTTACAACAAAAAATTCAAACGCCTGCTGAACGGGGAAATAGAGAGCTATGTTGCCATCTACCGGCGTATCCTGGGAGGAAAACTGTTTTGGTTCAACTCCAATGTCCGCTCCTACAAATTTAATGAAGACGGAACTCCCAGCAAAATTATCAGTTACACCTCGAACATCACCCAACAGCGGGAAAAAGAAAACGAACTGATCCGTGTCAAGGAGGCCGATAAACTGAAATCAGCCTTCCTTGCCAACATGAGCCATGAGATCCGCACACCGCTGAATGCAATCGTCGGCTTTTCCGACATCGTAGCAGAGACTTCGGACGAAAAAGAGCGAAAAGAATATCTGGAAATCATCCATAAGAACAACGATTTATTACTTCATCTGATAGACGACATTTTGGATTTCTCCAGAATCGAATCCGGCACGCTAGACTACCATATTACAGAAACGGATATCAAAGAAATCTGCGGAGAAGTATTCCTGGCCAACTCACTGAAGATGAAACCGGGCGTAACACTGTCATTCGATCAGGATCTGCCTTCCATTCGTCTGTATACCGATCCCCAGCGCATCATGCAAGTTTTGTCGAACTTTGTAAACAATGCGATCAAATTCACCGAAAAAGGAAGCATCACGATCTCTTATAAAAAAGAGGGGGACAACCTGCATGTAAGCGTACAGGACACGGGAATCGGCATTTCTGAAAAAGACTGTCCCCGCATATTCGAACGTTTTATCAAAGTAAACGAATTCAAACAGGGAACCGGCTTAGGTCTTACAATCAGCAAAACAATCATCGAAAACCTGAAAGGCACGATCGGAGTAAATTCGGTTGAAGGTTCCGGCTCTACTTTCTGGTTTAGTTTGCCTCTCGTTTATAATAGCCCGATTAATAACTAAGCATCCGTTTTTGTGGATCATAATTATGAGTTACCAAAACCATTGCTTTGAGACGGGAATATGGAAGGGATCACTATTTGCCGGATGGAATCAATATACCCGTTTATATATTATACATTGAGTAATCAGGCAATTTCGCACATAGGAGGTGAAGTTTTTTCAATTGGGCCAATAATTACAGAATCTGAAACAACGAAATAAAATATTTTTGTGTAAGTTTGCATCCGCTAAGCGTGACATTTTAATACAGAACTTAAATATAAGAGTTATGCAATCAATTGACAATTTCAATTTTGCCGGCAAAAAGGCATTTGTAAGAGTTGACTTCAACGTTCCTCTGGACGAAAACTTCAACATCACAGACGACACTCGTATCCGTGCCGCCCTTCCTACTCTGAAAAAGATTTTAGCAGACGGAGGCAGTGTAATTATCGGTTCTCATCTGGGACGTCCGAAAGGCGTTACTGACAAATATTCACTGAAACACATCCTGAAACACGTTTCTGAATTGTTGGGTGTAGATGTTCAGTTTGCTAACGACTGTATCGGCGAAGAAGCCGGCGCTAAAGCTGCCGCTCTGCAACCGGGCGAAGCATTGTTGCTTGAAAACCTTCGTTTCTATGCTGAAGAAGAAGGCAAACCGAGAGGATTGGCAGAAGATGCAACAGACGAAGAAAAGAAAGCTGCCAAGAAAGCCGTTAAAGAAAGCCAGAAAGAATTCACAAAGAGATTGGCTTCTTACGCTGACTGCTATGTAAACGACGCGTTCGGTACGGCTCACCGTGCTCACGCTTCTACGGCTCTGATCGCCGACTACTTCGACACCGACCACAAGATGTTCGGTTACCTGATGGAAAAAGAGGTAAAAGCCGTCGAAAAAGTAATGAACGACATCGCTCGTCCGTTCACAGCTATCATGGGTGGTTCCAAAGTTTCTTCCAAGATCGAAATCATCGAAAACCTGCTGAACAAGGTAGACAACCTGATCATCACAGGCGGTATGACTTATACATTTACAAAAGCACAGGGTGGTAAGATCGGTAAATCGATCTGCGAAGATGACAAGCTGGATCTGGCTATCGACCTGATGAAGAAAGCGAAAGAAAAAGGTGTAAACCTGGTATTGGCTGTCGATGCCAAGATCGCTGACGATTTCAGCAACGACGCTAAGACTGCTTATGCCAACGTAAATGAAATTCCTGATGGATGGGAAGGTCTTGACATCGGTCCGAAGACAATCGAAATCTATGCCGACGTGATCAAGAACTCCAAGACTATCCTTTGGAACGGTCCTACAGGCGTATTCGAATTCGAAAACTTCACAGACGGTTCACGTGCAGTAGGCGAAGCTATCGTTGAAGCTACCAAGAACGGCGCATTCTCATTAGTAGGTGGTGGCGACTCTGTAGCTTGTGTTAACAAGTTCGGTCTGGCAAGTGGCGTTTCTTACGTTTCTACAGGTGGTGGCGCTTTGCTGGAAGCTATCGAAGGTAAAGTTCTTCCGGGTATTGCTGCTGTTAAGGGCGAACCTTACAAATAAGAAACAGATCGTAAATATCATAAAAAGGGCTGTCTTCCACATTGAAGACAGCCCTTCTTTGTATTATAACCGGACTCTTTATTGCAGCTGGATCACCTTCCCGCTCTTGGCGCTTTTGATAGCGGACTCCAGTATCTCGACAACGATCAGATTGTTTTCCAGAGAAGCCAAATCGGTCGAAGTAATCTGGATATCTCCACGTACGGCAGCCTTCAGGAAATAGAAAGAATCATTATAAGGAGCTTGCAATTTGGGTGACTGCCATTGGGTTTCTTTCTTATCCTTATAAACACGCATATTGGTCGGCGTATCCTGGTAAATATATCCTTTGCTGCCGTATATATGCATATCTTTCCGGTTTATCGGCCAGTTCCATGAACCCATTATCTGTACCGTCGCATCCGGGTATTCGGCAACGATCGTAGCATCGTCATCCACATTCGGATACTTATCCGGCTTCTGATGGTTCAGGACAGCATATACGCTGAGAGGCTTCTGCCCATCCATCAGCCACGTCGCAAGGTTCACACCATAGCAACCGAAATCGATAACAGCACCGCCGCCATTCAACTTCGGGTCTGTCAACCAATCGGTAAACTCTTTTCCGCAACCAATTTCAAAAGGTCCCTGATGACCGTCATATACATTCATACGAGTTATCTTACCGATCGTATTTTCTTCCTTAATCAAACGGTATGCTTCATGGTTCGTATCATACCAGGTCGTTTCATAATTGGTAAGCAACAGGATTTTGTTTTTACGGGCAAGGCTTGCCATCCGGTTGGCATGCTCCATATTGACAGCCAACGGCTTTTCGACCATCACATGGATGCCGCGCGGCGCACATGCTTCCACAACGGCAAGGTGATCATAAATAGAGCCGTAGGCGACAACCACTTCCGGCTTTGCCTTATCCAGCATTTCACCTAAGTCGGCATAGAAGCAGGATGTCGGTAATTTTTTACTTAGGCCGTTATGCGCCCTCAGTTCTGCATCGGGTTCCCAAACGCCTACTACCTCAAAATCGCCCCTGTCCATGCGGACAATCACTTCGTGCAAGTGCCCGTGAGAAACTCCGGCAACTCCCAAACGAAGGGGCTTTACAGACTGGGCATTTATAAACGAGGGGATAAAAAACAATGACAAGGCAATAATTGCCATAATAAATCTACGTGTATACATGGTCTATATAAAGATTGATTTGTAGCAAAGATATAAAATTTTTGTACCTTTGCCCCTCGTTATTACAGAAAAACAACATCTAAGAAATAATAAAGAAAAATGGCAAAAGAGCTGAAAGAACTGACTCCGAGAAGTGTGAACTACTCGCAGTGGTACCAGGATCTGGTAATCAAAGCGGATCTGGCAGAAAATTCTGCAGTACGCGGCTGTATGGTGATTAAGCCTTACGGATATGCAATTTGGGAAAAGATGCAACGTATCCTCGACGATATGTTCAAGGAAACAGGTCACGTAAACGCTTACTTCCCATTGCTGATTCCGAAATCATTCCTGAGCAAGGAAGCCGAACATGTGGAAGGTTTCGCAAAGGAATGCGCCGTTGTAACTCATTATCGTCTGAAAACAAACCACGACGGCACAGGTGTTGTGGTCGACCCGGCCGCCAAATTAGAAGAAGAACTGATTATCCGTCCGACTTCCGAAACAATCATCTGGAACACATACCGCAACTGGATACAGTCTTACCGCGACCTGCCTATTCTTTGTAACCAATGGGCAAACGTAATGCGCTGGGAAATGCGTACCCGCCTGTTCCTCCGTACCGCAGAGTTTCTGTGGCAGGAAGGACATACCGCTCATGCAACTCAGGAAGAAGCTGAAATCGAGGCAAAGAAGATGCAAGGGGTTTATGCCGACTTTGCAGAAAACTATATGGCTATGCCTGTTATCAAAGGCGTTAAGTCTGCAAGCGAACGCTTTGCCGGAGCTTTGGACACGTATACGATCGAAGCCATGATGCAAGACGGAAAGGCACTTCAAGCCGGTACTTCCCACTTCCTGGGACAGAACTTCGGTAAAGCGTTCGACGTGACCTTTATTGACAAGAACGGAAAGAGTGATTATGCATGGGCTACATCATGGGGAGTTTCGACCCGCCTGATTGGTGCGCTGATCATGTCTCATTCCGACGACAACGGGCTGGTCTTACCTCCGCACCTCGCTCCTATCCAGGTGGTAATCGTTCCGATCTACCGCAGTGCGGAACAATTGGCACAGATCAGCGAAAAAGTCGACGGCATCGTTACCAAGCTGAAAGCACTGGGTATCTCGGTCAAATATGATGACGCCGACAACAAGAAACCAGGTTGGAAGTTTGCCGAATACGAACTGAAAGGCGTTCCCGTACGTCTGGCTATGGGCGGACGTGATCTGGAAAACAACACCATCGAAGTAATGCGCCGCGACACACTGGAAAAAGAAACAGTGACTTGCGACAATATCGAAACATACGTTCAGAGCCTGCTTGAAGAAATCCAGAAGAATATCTTCCAGAAAGCACTCGACCACCGTACCGAAAAGACAATCACTGTCGACACGTACGAAGAATTCAAAGAAAAGATCGAAGAAGGCTACTTCATCATGGCTCACTGGGACGGCACTCCCGAAACAGAAGAGCAGGTGAAAAACGAAACCAAGGCGACCATCCGCTGTATTCCTCTGGAAGGCGACAAGACTCCGGGCAAATGTATGGTAACCGGTAAACCTTCCGCACAGCGCGTATTGTTTGCACGAGCTTATTAATCAACCGGAATTTATATTATAGAAGAGGGTGTCAATTGAATCTGACACCCTCTTCTTATATAATACTTATTTTTTCCAAATCATCGGGCACTACCACATTGCCTGAAAAGTTGCGGCTGGCTTCAGCCGTATAATCTTTTTTACGGGTATCAAGACGGCTATCTTCCGTATGATATAACAACAGGTTTTTCACATTCAGTTCTTCCACTAACCGGCCGGCATCCAACGCCGTACTATGGTGCTTTTCATAAGGCTTGAAAACTTCACGATCTTCATACAAGCAAAAAGCCTCGCATAGCAGCCAGTCTGCATTTTCCACATATTGGCGGTTCGACTCCTTGTAAGGTTCATCCCCCAGGCAAACCAACGATTTTCCGTCCGGAAGCAATGCCCGAAAACCAAATTGCTTTTCCTTCGTAGACAATATATCAAAACATTGGAGTTCCATATCTCCTATCTGAAGCATATCCTTATCCGCTATCTCATGAAACAGGACCTGCTTGCCCAATAATGCTATTTGTTTTTGAGGAAGCATCATCCGGAGCATATAGTCCAAAACCTGTAACACTTTAGCATGACTATAGAGGTTGAATGTCCCCGTATAACGCTTACTCAGCATTCGCTGGATTACCATCCGGACAACCCAAACAGCTCCTAACAGATGATCCGTATGAGCATGCGTCACATACATTTCATGTATATCGGTCAGTTGTACCTGTGCCTTCTCCAGTTGGGTTAATATGCCGTTTCCACCCCCTGCATCCACCAGAAGCAGAGTCTCTTCCGTTTTAATAACAAAACAAGTATTGTAGCATTTGGTTACTGTTGCATTTCCAGTCCCGAGCATGATCAGTTCCGTCGCTGTCTTTTTCATTTCATTGTAGAATTATTTCGTGCAAATGTACATAAAAGGCCTCTATTTTTCATTTATCTTCTCTATCTTTGGAGAAGAAACAAATTAGAACTTGTATGGAGCTCATTCTTCCAACCAATCAGAATACTTCAACACCTGTCACACTCGACACAAAAGTGTTGGTCGTAATCGGAGCCAACGGGTCCGGCAAAAGTTCCTTCGGCAGAGAGTTGCACAAACGATATGCAGGACGAAGTGTATGGATATCCGGAATGCATTCCCTTTTTCTCAGCAGCGAGGAGAATGAAGCTTCCGCGGACGGCAATGAACTGGCGCGGCTTCAGTCGATGATTGCCGAACGGCTTTTCATGCCTCGTTTGTCGGAATATGAAAAACTAATCCTGCATCTGCAAACAGAAGAGTTTGAAGCAGCCGTCAAATACAAGGAAGATTGTAAACTCACACCCGATTTGTTACCGCCGATAACCAAGATAGACCGTATCCAGACCATCTGGGAAAAGATGTTCCCACACAACCGGCTGGTGCGCAAATCAGGTTTCATCGAACTGGCTTCTACCAGTATCGACGGAGATTCATACACAGCCGGCCGGATGAGTGACGGTGAAAAGCTGGTGTTTTATCTGATCGGAGCCGTACTTTGTGCCCCAGCAAATGCCCTCTTGATCATCGAAGAACCGGAAATCCTGCTTCACGACTCTATCAAGAACCCCTTATGGGACGAGATAGAAGCTATACGTCCGGATTGCACCTATGTATATCTGACACACGACATCGACTTCGCTGCCTCGCGCGACAGCAGCAAACGTCTGTGGATACGTTCCTACAATGCAGACGCCCGGATATGGGATTATGAACTGATCGAAAACACCGACACCTTCCCGGAAGAGGTTTATATGGAAATCTTAGGAAGCCGCAAACCGATCCTGTTTATCGAAGGGACGGATTCGAACAGCATAGACAACCGGCTTTATCCGCTTATTTTCCCAGATTATAAAGTGAAGCCGATGGGTGGTTGCCAAAAGGTAATCGAGACAACAAAAGCGTTCTCACAACTGAAAGACTTCCATACATTAGACTCCAAAGGCATCGTAGACCGTGACCGCCGGACAGAGGGCGAGATCGCTTACCTGCGTGAACAGCACATCTACGTACCCGATGTCGCCGAAGTCGAAAACCTGCTGATGCTGGAACCGGTTATAAAGACTGTTGCCAAACGACTGATGAAAGACCCAGAACTGGTTTTCAGCCAGGTAAAAGAAAATGTGATCAAGCTCTTTCTGAAAGATCTTGAAAGCCAAGTGCTGCTCCACGCCCGCCACCGGGTGCAGAAGAAACTGGAAACGGCACTGAACCGGAAAATGAGTACAGTCGAAGAACTGACCGAACACGTGGAAAGCATACGTGAGACGGTGCACGTAGACGATATATACACAGGGATTAAGGAGAAATTCATCCAATACGCCGGAACCGGCGATTACAAGAATATCCTCCGCGTTTACAACCAGAAAGGAATGTTACCGCAATCCCAATTGTGTAAATACTGTGGTATCAGCAACAAAGAGAGTTACTTAAATCTCATCCTCTCCATACTGAGAGAAAATAAGGAAGATGCCGATGTGATCCGAACTTCCATCAAAGAATGTTTAGGAACATAAAAAGTTTCTCAAAATGAAGAAAAAGTCCGTAAAAAGTCGTTCTTTTGCATTCTAATTAAAATGAATATAATGGGGTGAAGGCTCCTTACCGATTTAAACTATGCGTACACCGACTCTTCAATATCTCTATCTGCAAAAACCGGTAACAATGGTTATCGTTATTTGTATTATCTCTGTCCTCCCCTGGATAGGGCTGGGAGATTTTTCAACTAAAGGAGAACCTCGCGAGGCTGCAGTTGCAGTTTCCATGCTTGAAACGGGCAATTGGGTTTTGCCTCAGGTTTACGCAAACGAATTTGCCTATAAACCGCCATTAGCCCACTGGATGATGGCTGCAGCCTCTCTACCGCAAGGGCATGTGACCGAGTTTACCTCCAGGCTGCCTTCTGCACTGGCTTTTATTACATTGATCGGTTTTACATTGGTTTTCTTTGGCAAGCGGTTACGATTCCAGCAAGCCTTTATTGCGACACTACTGCTTATTACCTGTATTGAGATACACCGGGCCGCCATGACTACACGCGTGGATATGTTACTGACGACGTTTATGGTAATCGGGCTTTTCCAGCTATATCGATGGGAAGATAAACTGGACTTGAAAGGCGTACCGATTGCCATTCCGGCCCTCCTGGGATGTGCAGTACTGACAAAAGGGCCTGTAGGTCTTATCTTGCCACTGTTTGTTTTCGGCGTCTATCTGCTGATGCTTCGCAAGTATTCTTATCTGGTGATATTCAAGGCGCTTCTTTATGCCGGTATTTCTTCTTTGTTCCTGCCCTTGTTATGGTATGTTGCAGCCTGGAAACAGGGGGGCGATGCGTTCCTGAACGTGGTATTGGCTGAAAATTTCGGACGTTTCTTCCATCTCAGTACACCGGATATCCATTATGAACTGGGACATGAGAACGGTGTCTGGTACAACTTCATGACATTGGCTGCCGGATTTATCCCCTGGACAATCTTCTTCTTTTTCTCTTTATTCGGATTAAAACTCCACAAACCGGAGAAGCCCTTGAAAGAGATTATGCAAGATATCTGGAATAAGATCCAATCGATGGAAAAGGAAAAACTGTTCAGTCTGGTTGCTTTAGTCTGTATCATCTTCTTCTATTCGATACCTTCCAGCAAACGAAGCGTATACTTGATGCCTGCCTATCCGTTCATCGCCATTTTCCTGGCTCAGTATACCTTATATATTACAGAATACCGCACAAAAGTAACACGTCTGTTTGCTGCATTCATGGCGTCGGTCACGGCTGTCGTAATGATTGCCGCAGGATTGACAATGGCAGGTGTAATCGACCCCGTCAAGATCGCAACCCAATATACGAACCGTCAAGCGACATTGGAAATGGTCGGACTGATCTCGAACATGTTTTCACATCCCTGCGGGCTGACAATCTGCATCCTGTTGGTTGTACTGGCCATTCTGGCAACAGTCTACTACCAGATGTTCAAAAAAATCAATATCAAAATCCTATATGCAACGATAGCACTTGCTTTTGGCATCAACCTGCTTATCGATGGTGTTGTTATGCGTGGAATACGCCAAGGAAGCTCCGCCCGTCCGTTTGCCGAACAGGTGCAAAAGGAGTATCCGTTGGATGACATGAATATGTATGTCATGAATGACTTGAAAACATACGTTAATCTTTACGGATTGAATTTTTATCTGGGAAATAAGTTCCACAACTTCGGTCAGGAGCAGCCAGCCAGCGGCTTCTTGTTCTGTACGGTGAAAGACTTGGAAAAGATTCAAAAAAATTATGGAGATAAGTACACGTTCAGTCTACTTACCTCCACAAAGAATGTTATCGCTGATGTACGTCAAAGAATCGTACTTTGCAGCTTCCTACAAAACGAATAATCAATATTTAAAGACTTTACCGCCTGCCAATACTTCCTGTCGTGCTTCATCGAACGTAGCCTTTTCACCGGTACGGAGAGATGCAGTACACATGATATTGGCAATCGAATGGTTATAACCGGCATCCACAGGAGCGTGCGGTTGCTTACGACTCTTCACACATTCCATCCAGTTACGCATATGCAGGTTTGTCATCGGATCGGAACCGGTATTGGACCCTGTTTCCACTTTAATAGACGGTAAAGCATATTCATCCAACAGATTCGGCTGCATGCCCATTTCATCGGCAAAACGTTTGGTCAGGCCACCTTCGGATGTTACTTTATTCGTATCCAGGTTCAATGTTCCGCCATTGGAGAAATAGAGTTCTTTCGTTCCGCCGGCAGAGTTATGCATACGGGAAGAATAAACCACCTGGAAGTTTTGTGAACCATCGGGAGTACCATAATCAAATACAGCCGTCATCGTATCGTAACTGCGACGTCCGTCATTCCATTGATAAATACCGCCATTGGCTGCCACGCTACGCGGATGGTTGCATCCTGTAAACCAGTGCACCGTGTCAATCTGATGCGACATCCACTGACCGGGAATACCGGATGAATACGGCCAGAAGAGACGATATTCCAGATATTTGCGCGGGTCCCATTCTTCATACGGACGATTCAGCAGAAAGCGCTTCCAGTCTGTATCCTTTTCAAAGCACTGTGCAACCAATGCCGGACGACGCCAACGGCCAGGCTGGTTGACATTCCAGCACATCTCCACCATCGTGATCTTTCCGAACTTACCGGAACGGATGAAATCATTTGCAGCATGATAGTTTGGCGCTGAACGGCGCTGAGAACCAATCTGCACGATCTTTCCACTTTCCAGCACAGCTTTACGGGCGGCACGGGCATCTTCCATTGTTTCGGCAAATGGTTTTTCAACATAAGCATCGCATCCGGCTTTAACAGCTTCGATACAATGCAGTGCATGCTGGAAGTCGGAAGTTGCCACAATCACTGCATCGCATATTTTTGCGTCATACAGTTCTTCATTGTTACGGAATGCTTTTACCTTCTTTCCATACTTTTCCTGGAAGAAAGCAACACCTTCTTCCCGACGCTTTTTCCAGATATCGGAAACAGCAACAATTTCAAATCCCAACTCGTCGGCACAAGCCATAAAAGACGGAATCAGAGAATAGCGGGCACGGTCTGAAAAACCGACAATGCCCACACGTATCTTCTCGTTAGCTCCCATTATGTTAGCATAACTCTCTGTACTGAACCCCAGTCCGCCAATAGTCAGACCGGCTGCGCCTAAAGCGCTGTGTTTAAGGAAATCTCTACGTGATGTCATGGTACTTATTTTTTAGTTAACTACTTTAGTTCTCTGATCTTGATATTCCGGAAAGATACTTCGTCCCAGTGATCCTGCAATAAAATATGGCCTTTCTCTGCTGTTCCGAAACCACCGAATTCATTATATTCTTTCTTTGCAAATTTGCTGCCCTTTACCAACTCAAGGAATGAGTCGGAAGCCCAGTCGTATTCAACAGTCTTAAAGCCGTTCATCCAATGCTCGACATGCTTGTTGGGGAATACTTTAATTACACCCTGGTTCCACTGTCCGACACCGTTAAAACGTTTGTTCTTTGCAGCAATGATATCATACAAGCTGGATACCGTACGGCTACCCGGATAAGTGGTATACAATTTGGCATCCGGATGAAGCTGGTCGTCCAGCACCTGGTATTCCGGACCGATCACAAAACCTTTCTTCTTTTCACTTTCCTGGATCAGGTATTTCATACCGCTATTTGCACCCGGTGTCAGCTTAAACTCAAAGCTCAGTTCAAAAGCGGCAAACTCATCGTTTGTCACGATATCGCCTCCCCTTTTTCCTTCCGGACCTCCGTTTTTCATGACTGTCAGTTCACCATTCTCAATCTTCCACCCATTTTCAGGGAAAGTTTCCTGACCGGCACCACGCCAACCATCAGATGTCTTACCGTCAAATAGCAATTTCCAGCCTGCGGCTTTTTCTGCTTCCGTCAACGTATTCGGAATGCGGTTCACTTCAGGAGCCAACGGGCCTTGTATCCGTTCAGCTTCCAGATTTTCCGTTTTGATACGGATATTACGCCACCATATTTCCTTCCCTTCCTTAGACATATCTTTTCCGATTCCATGAACTTGGAAAGCGATAAAACCTTTCGGAGTCGTATCATCAATCAGATTGGATGTATTCACACCGTTCAACCAGATACGAATATTATTGCCGATCGCCTCAATACGATACTTATTCCAGTCATTTCTCTTGTAAGCTGCACGACCGGCATCATTATCGGCCAAAGTAACCAACCATCCGCGACGTGCTTCATCATAAACACCGCCGCTCCATGCGCGGTCGGAAGGATCGATTTCACATTGATAACCGTGTACACGTCCGTTCTGATAATCCGGTAAGCTCTCACTGCGGAACTGTACACCCGAATTCAGACTCGGATCACACTTCACTTCGAATTCCAGGATAAAATCACCATACTCCTGTTCAGTCGCCATAAAACTATTCGGCTGGCCGGAAACGGATTTACCCACAAGGCAACCATCCTCTACACGATAAGGAGCTTCTCCGTTCAATTGTTTAAATCCTGTGAAGTCCTTTCCGTTAAACAACTTCTGCCATCCGTCATCAGGTTGGCAGGCACCACACAGCAATGTCAGGGACAAGGCCGCTAATTTCAAATACGCTTTCATCTTGTTTTCTTGATACTATATTAGTTAGACAATCAATTTACATTAGTCTTTATTCCATGTGCACGTGCACAAAGATATAAGTTTTTATACTTCCACCACATTAATTCCCGAAAAAATCAATAAGATTTACAAATTTGTTCTTTAATGACGGCAACGGAAGTTGCTAATTGATTATCCATATTTTCCCATCTGCATTCAATAGAAAGTGAACCGGTATATCCGATCTGGTGCAATGCCTTAAAGTATGGAGTAAAATCGTCCCCTTTCACTCCCGGGGCAGACCGGATTTCCTTTTCTGCGATATGACAATGTTTCAACCATTTGCCGGCATCAATAAGAGCACCGGCATCTTCATCTTCCCGCAACATATGGAAGAAATCAGCCAACACGCCTAAATTCGGATGGTTGACAACCTTTACAATCTCGGTTCCTTCCCTTACTGTATTGATAAAATTAGTTTCTGAGCTTTGCAGAGGCTCAATCACAACACAGACATCATAATCAGCAGCATATTCAGCCAGTTTGCGACATAAGGCTGTAAATTGTCCGGTAGCCTCTTCCCTGCTGAAACCTTCCGGAATATTACGGGCATTTCCACTCCCCAATACCAGAATTTTCACACCGACCTCATGCGCACGCCTGATCGCCACCTTGCCATACCCCAGAATCTTGTCCATACAAACATCCGGCCCGGTCAACCGAAGATCTCCGGGAAAGAAGCTATTCCCTGAATATAATGGCAATACTGCCTCTTTCGCCGCCTGCAAATTGGCAGCAAATGCACTATCCGGCTGGTCCGGCATCAAAAAAGAGCGGATACCGATCTCCACATACGAACAACCGGATTGTTTCAACAAAGAGGCTTTATCGACGGAGGTACAAACACCGATACGGTCTGCCAGTGACTGCGCCTGCAAGAAAGGTACAAGGCAGAATAAGGCGACAATAAGGATAACAAATCGTGTCTTCATGGCCTAATGATTTTTAGGATTTCACGCAAATGTAACTAATTATATTCCAATTAGAAGTATATTTGTACTCAAATTATTTTAAACGAACTGATTTTTATGGAACAACAGTTTATAAAGACTGCTCTTTTTGATTTCGATGGTGTGGTTGTAGACACAGAACCTATTTACGATATTTACTGGAATGAAGCAGGAGAACGGTACGGAACAGGCATACCTGACTTTGCTTCCCATATTAAAGGGACTACATTGCCTTATATATTAGAGAAATTCTTTTCCGACCGCCCCGAGGAATTTAAGGAAATGGTAACCCGTGAGTCCATGGAGTTTGAACAGCAAATGCCTTTCCCTCCAGTTCCGGGTGCTATGGAATTTATCCATCTTCTGAAAAATAAAGGCATCAAAGTAGGATTAGTAACCAGTTCCGATGACATTAAATTAAAACGGGCATTCAGGCTTCTGCAGCTCGATGGTCTTTTTGATACCGTTGTAAGCGCAGACCGCATCACGAGAGGGAAACCTGATCCGATGTGCTATCTGCTGGCAGCATCCGATCTGAATGTATCTCCTGAAGACTGCCTGGTGTTTGAAGATTCGTTTGCCGGAATACAAGCCGGGACAAGTGCAGGAATGCGGGTTATCGGACTTTGCACGACTAACCCGGAAGAATCTTTAAGGGATAAGGTCTATAAGGTTATTCCCGATTTTAAGAATATCACTTTTGAGGAATACATGCAGTGGTAACTATTCGATACAAAAAAGCGTCCCCGTTTGAGATACAATCATCTAACGGGGACGCTTTTTTATTGTAGATATCTAAGCTTAAAAATTATATCCGACACGAACAGCTAAAGCTGCTGCATCCAGATCCTTTATAATATTATATTTAGCTTCCAAACCGACTGACACCCGGTCAGTTGCATAGACTTCTCCTCCCAGACCAATGTTTGCACCAAAACGGCTTGCATCCCAAGGACCGGCCTTCCAGAAAGAAAGACTCAAACCTGCCAACGGATAGAAACCAAACATATCACTCAGTTTAAAGACATAATGAGCATTCATATCAATCGCCCATGCACTCAACCCGTCATTCTTTATTAAATGGGTAATAGAAGGGGTCAAACGAAATTCATCTGTCACACAATAACGATAATCAATGCCGAGAGTCGCATTTCCAATATCATTAAAATTATAACCCAAGTTGAAACCGAATGACGACTGCCCCTGCTGTGTCTGTGCATAGGCACCTATACTGAACACAGTCAACATCAACATAACAATTAATTTTTTCATACTTTTCTTATTTTGTTTAACAATCTCGCCAAATATACTATTTTTTAATTAAAGCGCATCACTTTACTTTTAATTTATCTCCTGCGCTCTTCACAATACTGCGGTAATAGTCTTCGTCATAACCCGGAAAATCAGGATATTCAGACAGGCCATAGCCATTCTGCTTGAACTGTCCGTTTTCTTCTTTTTTCACATTACCGTCCATATATTTGACTAACAGATATTCACCTAACTTCTTCCAGCGGGCCGTAGCCTGATCGGCAGTCGTCGTACTGAACCAGGTCAGAAACTTGACTGCTTCCGCCGGATTTTTAGCATACAGCTCCATAGCTGCTTTATCGATAGCCGGAATCGTCTGTTGGAAACCATTCTCCAACTCCTGCTGGACAGGACGGATGTCCTTAATCATATAGCTATATTTTCCATACGCCATGTTTGCAACCCAGTTATGAATCCAAAAGGCTGATGTCCAGGAGAAATTCATCATATCGCCATTTCCGACACGATAACATTCGGGAGAAGCCGTAACCGAACAATAGATCGGCGTAAAGACAGCCATATCCGCATCGTCCACGCCAAACCAAAGGATACCGCCAACAGCATCCGGCAACCAGTTGCGCATCTGCGGAACAATCACAAAACCGGTCTGCTGCGTAGCAATCGCACGTTCGTTGGTATATTCCTGACCGTCTACTTCGAAAGTCATCGGACGCCAACGATACGGTACTTTGTAAGGACCGGCACCTGCATCCTTCGTCATATCCAGATCCGTACCTTCAAAATGATCGCGCATGCCGTTCTGTACATCCTGAACGGACAACAGGCGATCTGGTTTGATATACAAAGGCATCGGTTTTTTCGTCACGTCGCCCTTGATCAGATCGGTATATTGATCCATCGATTTGTCGTATTTGCGGAAGAAAGACCAAACACGGGCTTCACAACCACGCAAAGAGCCGAAATCATACGGACAATAGGCTTTCTGGAAACTGAAATCCTTATCCTTCCCGCTGAAATAACCTTTCTCACGGGCAAAAGACACGACATCAGGCGAGTAAAGACAGTTTTCCTTGTCATCGAAAGGAATCTGCTGGATACGGGACTGGTTGGCATGCGCCGAGATACAATCGTCCGGAATGCGGATCGCAACCCAGACAGCGCCTTTATTACCCGGACCTTTACCGATCATCTCCATTACCCAGGCTTCATTCTTATCGGCAATAGAGAAAGACTCCCCACTGCTATAATAGCCATAATCTTTTACAAGACCGGTCATCACCTCGATCGCTTCACGCGCTGTCTTGGAACGCTGCAAAGCAATATAGATCAGACTGCCATAATCCATGATACCGGTCGTATCGACCAGTTCAGGACGGCCACCGAACGTACTTTCCGTAATTGCCACCTGATGTTCGTTCATATTACCTACTACAGAATAGGTCTGTTCCACCTGCGGGATCTGTCCTAACGGCTTATGCGTATCCCACTCGATCACATCCAGCATCGCCCCTTTCGGCCAGGTGGCGGCAGGCCAGCGATACAGTTCGCCATACAGCGTATGCGAATCTGCCGCATAGCTGATCATAACAGAGCCGTCGACCGAGGCTTTCTTTCCCACTAACAGCCCTGTACATGCAACAGCTTTCATTCCGGAAAGCATCACGGCACAAGCTGCCATTAAAATCCATGTTTTTCTCATATAAATAAAGTTTATGCAAATAATAACATATATACGCCGGCACCACAGCAATAGCCGATCAGCGCCAGTATTGAAAATCGCTTGGTATAATACATGAAATCGATCTTTTCCAATCCCATGACCGTCACACCCGTTGCAGAACCGATAATCAGAATACTGCCACCCGTCACGGCACAATAAGCCAGGAATGTCCAGAAACCGCCATCCGACACAAAGAACTGGGCATAAGGCGCCAGGTTCGCAGCATCCGGAACAATCGGATACATCCCCATCGTCGCAGCAACCAAAGCCACGTTATCCACACAGGAAGACAAAACGCCGATCACAAAGCTGATCAGATAGGGTTCATGCACATGTTTGTCCAGAAACGTAGACATCAATCCCAACTGGCCGGAAGTTTCCAAAGCGCCGACTGCCATCAAAATACCGAGGAAGAAGAAGATTGTCGCCAAATCGATATTCGGAAGCAGCTGGGAGATACGCAACTTATTGGACTCACGCATGTGCAGCTTGCTGTACATGATATCCGTATAAAACCACAGAACAACCAAGCCTAACAGAACTCCCAGGAACGGCGGCAGGTTCGTCAGCATCTGGAACACCGGAACCAATGCAAGTGAAAGGACACCGATTACAAATATAACACGACGCGAATGATTCGGTATATCCGGCGTATATTCGTCCGCCATTTCCTCCTCGCTCATTACACGCAAGGTCGCATGCTTCTTAAACAACCAGAAATGGGCGATTGTCAACGGAACAAGCATATTGACCAAAGCCGGCAGGAAGACGTGGAATATCTGATGCGGTGCCGTGATGTTTTTCCCAACCCAAAGCAGGATAGTCGTCACATCCCCGATCGGCGACCACGAACCACCGGCATTAGCAGCGATAATCACCATACAGGCATATTTCAAACGGTCGGTCCGGTCCGGAACCAGCTTGCGTAAAACGGCCATGACCACAATAGCGGCAGCCAGGTTATCCAGCAAAGCGGAAAAAAAGAAAGCGGCAAAACTGATAGACCACAACAACTTCCGCTTGTTGGCAGTCCGGATATAACCGGTCACGGCCCGGAAACCACCATGTTTATCGACAATATCGACAATCAGCATGGAACACATGACAAAGAAAAGTGTTTCCGCCACATTCCCCAAATGGTAGACGATCGAACGGTTCGTGATAAAAGTAATAAACTGATCTTTCAACGGAGCATTTACCATTTCCGGATTTTGCGTCAGGAACTCCTGAAACAAAGGGCTGGAGCGCTCAACAAAAATATTATAGGCGTCAAACATCAATATCATCCACAGTGATATCGCCATAAACAGAGCTATCGCAGCTTTATTGATCTTTATCTTATCCTCCAATGCAATCGCAAGGATCCCCAGGACAAAGATGACAGGCATTAAAATAAACATAAGATAATGTATTTAATTTGTTATTTATTCGCAAAAGCAGAACTTTTTGCCCTATACTCTTGCTTGTTTAGAAAATTCACCGTACATTTGGGCTTTCATAGTTAAGGTTTTGGTTAAATAGAAAGGAGTGACTTGTGAAAGCCGCTCCTTTCGCTTTTATATAGAATACAGATATTCAATCTCTTCCGCCCAGATAGACTCATCCGGCGTTTCCAGAATCAACGGAATATTGTCAAACCGGGGATCTTCCATCAACATCTTGAACGTAGTCAATCCCATTACTCCCTTCCCTATGCTGTCATGACGGTCTACACGCGTTGCCAGATCCTTCTTGGAATCATTCACGTGCATCCCACGCAGATACGAAAAACCGATTATTTCATCAAAACGGCGGAATGTATACGTAAAACCATCGGCAGTCTTTATATCGTAGCCTGCCGCCAATGTATGGGCCGTGTCGATACAAACCCCGATGCGGGATTTATCTTCTACCTTATTTATAATGTAAGCAAGCTGCTCGAACGTATATCCCAGGTTCGTACCCTGTCCGGCTGTATTCTCCAGCACGGCGCATACGCCCGATGTTCGTTCCAACGCCCAGTTGACCGATTCGGCAATGCGGGTCAGGCAATCCTCCACACTCATCTGGTTCAAATGGCTTCCGGGATGGAAGTTCAGACGGTCCAGCCCCAATTGTTCACAACGTTGCATTTCGTCTAAAAAAGCATCCCGCGATTTCTGCAACCCTTCTGCCTCCGGATGTCCCAGATTGATCAGGTAACTGTCATGCGGTAAGATATGTTCTGCCGTATAGCCAAACTCTTCGCAACGCTCCTTAAAAAGAGAAATGCTCTTTTCGGTCAGCGGAGACGATTTCCATTGACGCTGATTACGGGTAAACAAGGCGAAAGCCTTTGCCCCAATCTCATGTGCATTCACCGGAGCAGCCTCCACTCCACCGGCAGCTGACACGTGTGCTCCCAAATATTTCATTTGTCATTTATGTTTTATTGTTGTTTACTCTCCTTCTGCCCTACATCCTCCAAAATGAAACTTCTCGGTCGCCTGTTCCTGTGTAACCACAAAATAGACCAGATCTGCGCGCGTACATAATTCATTCTGTGAATTATAAATTTCCGTTTCGATAAAGATCGCATTCCGCTTGCGGTCTTTGATACGTCCCCGGATGGTCAGTCTGGATTCGCGGGTCGAGATGCTTTTCATAAAACGGGCATCCAAACGGGATGTCATACCTGAAGTCTGTAACTTCCTGAGTACTACCCACCCGGCCAGTTCATCCATCAACGTTGTCTGAATGCCGCCATGCAGCGTGTTCAACCACCCCTGATAATGTGCTTCCGGCTCCCAGTATGCGACAATGTCATCGCCATCCTCATAAAACTCCATGTGAAGTCCCATCGGGTTACTTGGCGCACAGCCAAAGCACATATACCCTTCCAGTCCCTGCCAAGGATTAATAATCTTTTTCATACACAACAACAGGTTTAAATAAATTGTTCTTAAAATTAAGAGAAATCCCGTATAAAACGGGCTCACAAATATAAGAAACTAAACGCTTACTTCGATTGCCATCACAAAAAAAGCAGAAACAAGGAATAATCCCCATTTCTGCTTTCTCATAATAATAAGCTAACAATAATTATCGTTATATCTTTTCTTTACTCTTCTTCAACGTCCGGTTGCAAGAAATCAACAAAACAAAGGGCAGCCAACGCTGTTCCGTATCGTTTCTCGATGGTAATACCTTCCGTGATGAAGTTCAACTCGCCTAAGTAATATTTACCATACGTATTCAGATGAAGGTCGTTGATCACACGGATCAGACGAGATTCCAACTCCTCGATACGATAACGGCCGCTTACCTCACATACAAGACCTCCGACTTTTTCATCGAAGTTTTCGTCTTTGTACATCCAGGCGTAAACCACACCGGCAGACACGAACTCATCCTGATACCCATGAGAGACAGCCATAATGGTCTTCATTTCAGAACCAAACGGAGGAAGATCGATCTCATCCATGGTGGCCAGATGCGCAGTTGCCGGGATAACAGACGAATACGTCATAATGTTAAAGTCTGCAATACCAGCATCATAAAGAGCCATGTGGTAAGATCCTGCATGTTTTTCCAAATCAGATTCACCACTACCCTTTGTAATAAAAAAGGTGTTTGGAATTAAATTCCCAACTTTCTTTACCATCTACGAATATGTTTTACTAATTAATAATAAGGGCACAAAAATAGGAACTAATTCGGGATTACACAATGATTAGACGGCAAAACATTTATTTCGCAACATATTTATCACACTTTACCTTCCTTTCATTTTAATATTTTCCACATATCGATTTCCTTTCCGGTATGTTTTTCCTTCTTTTGTATAGACATAATCGCCCTTATTCGTACGGACCGTATAGCCAACGCATTTGCTTGCCGACAATTGTGAGCAAGCTTGTCGACGATTGTCGGCAGGCAATTACTCGCCGGAAAAAATCCGGATACATGCGAAACAAAACGGTATGCGACCGCGTAAAAATTGTAGAAAAGTAGAATTATTTGGTCAAATTGATATATTCTTAAAGGCCGAAGGATAATATGTCGGAAATTTTTCTATCTTTAAGGCATAATCATTAAATCGAAAGATCATGGGAGTAAAGAAGAATTTTGTGTTGGATACTAATGTTATCTTACATGATTACAAGTGTATTGAGAACTTTCAGGAGAATGATATTTATCTTCCGATCGTTGTGTTGGAAGAGTTGGATAAATTTAAAAAGGGGAGCGACCAGATCAATTACAACGCCCGCGAGTTCGTACGCGAACTGGATACGTTGACCAGCAACGATCTCTTTTTGAAAGGCGCCTCACTGGGGCCGGGCAAAGGTTCTTTGCATGTGGTGACCGGTGATAAATATCAGGAGAAGATTTACCAGTCGTTCCCGGAGAAAACAGCAGACCACCGTATATTGTCGTGTACGCTCTCCGTTGCAGAAGCCGAAAAGAACAAGAAGGTAAAAACCATTCTGGTGACAAAGGACGTAAACCTGCGTATGAAAGCCCGCTCACTGGGTATTGAAGTGGAAGATTACATAACCGACAAGGTTATTAATGTCGATATATTTGAACGCGCACAAGATACTTACGAGAACATCGATCCGGACCTGATCGATAAAATGTATGCTACATCAGAAGGAGTAGATGCCGATCTGTTCGAAATAAAGTCAAAGCTGGACCCGAATGAATGCTTTATATTGAAGAGTGTCCGCAATTCCGTTTTAGCCCGCTATAATCCATTTATGAATACATTCAAAAAAGTGGAGAAAGGCACTAACTATGGCATTCAGCCCCGTAATGCGGAACAGAGCTTCGCTTTCGAAATATTGAACGATCCGGACGTGAAACTTGTCGGACTGACCGGAAAGGCCGGTACGGGTAAAACTTTGTTGGCATTGGCTTCAGCCTTGAAACAGGTGAATGTCTACAAGCAAATCCTGCTGGCGCGTCCGATCGTTGCTCTGGCAAACAAGGACTTAGGCTTCCTGCCCGGTGACGAAAAACAGAAGGTGGCTCCTTACATGCAGCCATTGTTTGACAATCTGAACGTCATCAAGGGGCAATTTTCACCCGGCAGTGCCGATGCCCGTAAGATCGACGATCTGCAAAAAGGCGGACAGTTGGTCATCGAAGCACTGGCTTTCATCCGCGGGCGTAGCCTTTCGGATACATTCTGCATCATCGATGAAGCGCAGAACCTGACACCGCACGAGATAAAAACGATTATCACACGTGCCGGCGAAGGGACAAAAATGGTCTTTACCGGTGATATCCAGCAAATCGACTCGCCTTATCTGGATGCCCAGAGCAACGGACTTGCCTATATGGTGGACAAGATGAAAGGACAGGACCTGTTTGCCCATGTCAACCTGATAAAAGGCGAACGTAGCCAGTTATCCGAATTAGCATCTAATTTATTGTAACCTATAATTTGCCTGTCCCCGTGCCTGATACCATAGTTGTCAGGCGCGAGGACAAGGCTTTTGACACCTCTTTTTTGAAAAAGATCAAATCATCGTGCAACCTTTCCACCTCTACAATCATCATATCTAATAGAAACAAATCTATTAAAATAAATCAGTTATGAAAACGACACACCTGCTTTTCCTTTTGTCCCTTTTTTTGTTTGCCGGATGTGATGATATCGACTATGATCATTCCGAAATGGATTCATTCAGCGCCTACCCGGTCATAGGCGACCAATCTATCCAGATAGATCTGATCAGAACCCCCAAATATGTTTGCGGTACGGTAGACGGACCTCCTACCCAATATTATGCACCGGATTATTGTGAACTTTATGTCTCCAACGACCCGGACGGTCCTTTCGAGAATATCTATACAGCCCGTCATCCGGATAAAGGCGATGCTTCCTACACGATGAAAGCCATAAATGGTAAACCATACTATTTTTACACTTTATCCTACAAAAAAGGATTTCAGACAATCCAGACTCCGAACGTCATGGTTGTCCCCGGACCACAACCTGCACAACAAGAGATTGCCCAAACGACACAAACAGGTTATACCTATGCGCAACATATATCGTACAGTCCTGTCACAAACAAAATAATTTATTACGTTAACAATAATGAAGACCCGGCTTTATCCGGAATCTGGCAAACCGACCCCAACGGCTCATATGCGGAACAAATTATAGAAAACGGTTTCAATCCTTATTGGGACAGAACCGGCGAGAAAATCTTTTACGGCAATAATATATATGACTGTAAAACAAAAGAGACAACCGTTTTACCTATAGAATATACCGGCACGACACATGTTTCTCCGGACAATAATCATCTTTTATATCAGGCATACGATCCATCGTACAATAAATACATACATATACTCGACTTGCAGACTATGGAAGAGACTGTCATTATGAATTTTAATCTATATTATGGTGTTTCCAGCATTTCATGGATAAACGATGATGAATATTTTTTCTCCGGAGGTTTGCAAAAACACAACATCAGCAAAGCATCTGTGAAAAACAGAGGTATTATCTCGACATTCACTTCCGAATGGAACGATTATGCACCTTCAATCTCCCCGGATAAACAAAAAATGGCCTTCATCTCAGATCGATCCGGGAATCTTCAAGTATGGATTTATAATTATGCCTCTGAATCTTACAGACAAATAACCGGGTATCAAAAAATAGATTTCACAAAATCAGTAATGCCACTAAGCAACATTGAATGGTTAGACAACTCGACGATTTGTTTCCAATATGACAATAAGATTATCAGGATAGACATATAATTTTTGTACTTTTGTGGGTAAAACGTTAAAATTGAATCCATGAAAAAGTACAAACTCATGACTTTACTGTTGCTGCTGTCCGGATACATGTCGGCACAGAGCAATTTGTCGGCACTGCTTCCTATGCCCAACCAAATCAAACAGATTGAAAGTAAGAAGGACTTTGTTATAAACAATCAGACATCCATGCAGACTAATCTGCCGGATAATGCCTACTGTATCACTGAACTGGAACGGATCCTGCAGGAAAGAACAGGGATTATGCCTGCGATGTCGTCCACCGTATCCGACAATTCAGTTATCCGATTGACCATAGATCCAGCCATAAAGGGGGACGAACACTATCGGCTAACCGTATCCGACCGCTCCGTCACCATCAAAGGAGCCACAGAGGGAGCAATCTTATACGGCCTTATGACACTGGATCAGATCCTGTTAGGAGACATTTGCCGGACTACCTACGGTAAGATCGCACAGATAGAGATAGACGATCAACCCCGTTTTGGTTATCGTTCGCTGATGCTGGACCCGGCACGGCATTTCCTGCCGGTTGAAGATGTCAAGTTCTATATCGACCAAATGGTACGATATAAATATAATGTATTGCAATTGCACCTGACCGACGACCAGGGCTGGCGTATCGAAATCAAAAAACATCCTCGGTTAACAGAGAAGGGAGAATTCTATACACAGGAAGAATTGAAAGACCTGATAGATTACGCAGCCAAACGGAATGTACAGATCATTCCCGAACTGGATATTCCGGGACATACAGTCGCCGTCCTTGCCGCTTACCCCAAATTAGGTTGTACCCAGACCGACACCATCCCGAAGATTGTCGGCGAGACCACCAACCTGATGTTATGTGCCAGTAATAACGACGTATATACCCTCTATAAAGACATTTTGGTAGAAGTAGCCGCCCTCTTCCCATCACCCTATATCCATTTAGGAGGCGATGAAGCAGTCATCGACGCAAACTGGGGCAAATGTGAGCATTGCCAGGCGCTCATGAAACAATTGGGCTATACAAAAGCGACCCAGTTAATGAACTATTTTTTCGGTAAAATCCTGCCTCTCGTACGCGAGAACGGCAAGGAACCGATGTTGTGGTGCGAACTTGACAACATCCGCATGCCGGCACACGAATATCTGTTCGACTACCCGAAAGACGCGACACTGATAACCTGGCGTTACGGTCTGACGCCATTGTGTACGGAACTGACCGCCCGCCATGGCAACAAACTGATTATGGCACCGGGAGAATATACTTATCTCGATTATCCGCAGTATAAAAACGACTTGCCGGAATTCAACAACTGGGGGATGCCGGTCACCACACTGGAAACCGTTTACCAGTTTGATCCGGGCTACGGCCTGCCGACTGCACAGCAAGCGCATATATTGGGTATCAACGGGACGCTCTGGGCAGAAGCAATGCCGGATATCAACCGTGTTATGTACATGACTTACCCACGCGGTCTGGCACTTGCTGAAGCCGGATGGACACAAATGGAACACCGTAATTGGGAATCGTTCAAACAGCGGATGTATCCGAATCTGTCGGATTTGATGAGACGTGGAGTTTCTTTTCGCATACCGTTCGAAATCGTCACGCGTCCGGAAAAGAAATGATGATTATTCTTTCAGCCGTCCCTCTTTTGCCAACTGAATGAGGAAAAGATTCCAGTTCTCGGAACGGATTTCTTCATTCAGACGGACGGCTTCGGTGGCCACTGCGTACGAACACATGAAAAAAGCATAAATAACCTTTAAACAACGAATCTATTCAACAAAGCGTCGCGTACTTTTGAAAACTTAACGAATATTCCCTACTTTTACAACCGGATTTTGCAAAGCTAATATCAACAATTATATTCAATTAAACACATAACAAATTTATGAAGAAGATTTTCAGCTTATTGTTAGCAGCTTCTGCGTTTGCGTGCACGCAGGAAAAGGTGGTCGAGATAACCATCAGCAATCCGTCTGCTACGGACCGTACTAATGAAATCACCGAAATCACCTCGGATGCTGTTGCCAAACTGAATGGCGAAACTTTTATCATCGCCGACAACAGCGGTTCGCAGGTTCCTTATCAGGTAACATACGACAACAAAATCATTTTCCCCGTATCGGTTAAAGCCGGTGAAAACGTTACGTACAAGATCACTCCGGGCACACCGGAAGAGTTCAAAACGATTGCTTGCGGAAAACAGTATCCCGAACGTGTGGATGACGTTGCCTGGGAAAACGACCGCATCGCCTTCCGTACCTATGGCCCTGCCCTTCAGGCTTCCGGTGAAAAAGCTTATGGTTGCGATGTTTGGGTGAAATGTGTATCCGAGCCGGTTGTAGACATGCGTTACAGAACTGAGCTCGATCCGGAAACAAAAGCTAAGATCGCAGAATTGCGCAAAACAGATCCGAAAGCAGCCCAACAGTTGGCCGAATCTGTTTCGTATCATATCGATCATGGCAACGGACTGGATTATTATAAGGTAGGCCCGACTCTGGGTGCCGGAACTTCCGCCCTGCTGGCCAATGATTCTATTGTTTATCCGTATTGCTACAAGGACTATCAGATTCTGGACAACGGCCCGTTGCGCTTCACCGTCAAGCTGGTTTACAATCCGCTGACGGTAAAAGAGAATAACAACGTGATCGAAACACGTATAATTTCCCTGGATGCAGGTTCCCAACTGAATAAGATTTCCGTCGCATACGATAACCTGACAAAAGCCACTCCGGTTGTGACCGGTATCGTACTGCATGAACCGAGCGAGGACTATCAGGCGGATGCCGCCAAAGGCTATATTGCCTATGCCGACCCGGATGATCCTGCAAACGGACAGACTTTTGTAGCTGCCGTATTCCCGGAAAAGATCAACGAAGCAAAAGCAGTCAAGTTTTCGGACAAAGAAAAAGCCGAACGCGGTGCAGAAGGACATGTCCTGGCTTACAGCACCTATAACCCCGGTGACACATATACCTATTACAGTGGTGCAGGCTGGAGCAAATGGGGTTTCGAAAACTCCGGCAAATGGTTCGACTACGTACAGAAATTCGCGCAGAATCTGAAGGAGCCGCTGACGGTGGCAATCAAATAAACAAAGGTTGTAAAACACAAGATATTTACGTAGATTTGTAACCACTATATTTTAGTCAGGAAATCAAACTAACACATTAAAAGTTTATATGGCAGACGACAAGAAAATTATTTTCTCGATGGTAGGCGTGAGCAAGACCTTTCCGCCTCAGAAACAAGTATTGAAAAATATTTACCTGTCCTTTTTCTATGGAGCGAAGATCGGGATCATCGGTTTGAACGGCTCCGGTAAATCCACACTGCTTAAGATCATTGCCGGCATTGAAAAAGAATACCAGGGAGAAGTCGTTTTCTCTCCGGGCTATTCCGTAGGTTATCTGGAACAGGACCCGAAGCTGGAACCGGGCAAGACGGTGAAGGAGATCGTGCAGGAAGGCGTACAGGAAATTGTGGACACCCTCAAGGAGTTTGAAGAAGTAAACGAAAAGTTCGGCGACCCCGAAGTGCTGGAAGATCCGGACAAGATGGATGCCCTGATCAACCGGCAGGCCGAACTGCAAGACAAGATAGACGCAACAGACGCATGGAACCTCGACAGCCGTCTGGAACGGGCGATGGACGCCTTGCGCTGTCCGCCCGAAGATCAGGTTGTCGACACGCTCTCGGGTGGTGAACGCCGCCGCGTGGCACTCTGCCGCCTGCTGCTGCAACAGCCGGACGTATTGCTGCTGGACGAGCCGACCAACCACTTGGATGCCGAGTCGATCGACTGGTTGGAACAGCATCTGCAACAGTATGCCGGTACGGTTATCTGTATCACGCACGACCGCTACTTCCTCGACCATGTAGCCGGATGGATTCTCGAACTGGACCGCGGCGAAGGCATCCCCTGGAAAGGCAATTATTCTTCCTGGCTGGACCAGAAGACAAAACGCATGGCACAGGAGGAAAAGCAGGCCAGCAAGCGTCGCAAGACACTCGAACGCGAGTTGGAATGGATCAACATGGCCCCGAAAGCCCGCCAGGCAAAAGGCAAAGCCCGTCTGAACTCTTACGAAGCCCTTCTGAACGAGGACCAGAGAGAGCGGGAAGCCAAGTTGGAAATCTTCATCCCGAACGGTCCGCGACTGGGCAACAAGGTGATCGAAGCCCAACACGTAGCAAAAGCCTTCGGCGACAAACTGCTGTTTGACGACCTCAACTTCATGCTGCCGCCCAACGGCATCGTCGGTGTGATCGGTCCGAACGGCGCTGGTAAAACCACCCTGTTCAAGATGATCATGGGCATGGAAAGCATCGACAAGGGGACTTTTGAAGTGGGTGAGACCGTGACAGTCGGTTATGCCGACCAGACGCACAAAGATATCGACCCGAACAAGACGGTCTACCAGGTTGTTTCCGGCGGACAGGAATTTATCCGCGTCGGCGGCAAGGAGATCAACTCCCGCGCCTATCTTTCCAAATTCAACTTTGCCGGAGCCGACCAGGAAAAACTCTGCGGCGTGCTTTCCGGTGGTGAGCGGAACCGCCTGCACCTCGCCCTCACGCTGAAGGCCGAGGCAAACGTCCTGCTGCTCGACGAACCGACCAACGATATCGACGTGAACACGCTCCGCGCACTGGAAGAAGGATTGGAAAACTTCGCCGGCTGTGCCGTTGTCGTTTCACACGACCGCTGGTTCCTGGACCGCATCTGTACACATATCCTTTCGTTCGAAGGAGATTCCAACGTCGTGTTCTACGAAGGCTCTTACTCGGAGTACGAAGAATACAAGCGCAAGCAATTGGGAGACGTCGAACCGAAACGTGTCCGTTACCGTAAACTTATTGTTGATTAATCACATTTATAAATTTGTAAGACCATGAAAAAAAGAATGTTAGCAATGGCAGTAGTGGCTGCCGCCTTTTTGTGCTTCGGAAGTGAAGCGAGTGCGCAGAAAACAACCAAGTTGTTCAACGGAAAAGACCTTTCGGGCTGGAATTTCGTTGTCGACAAGAACTCTGTCCCCGCCGATCAGGTGTATTCTGTAAAAGACGGTGTCATCAACATCACAGGACAGCCATTCGGATATATGTACACAAAAGAGAAATACGGCAACTACAAGCTGCACGTAGAATATCGCTGGCCAAACGGCAAGGAAAAGGCAAACAGCGGTATCTTCCTGCTGATCGAAGATCCGAAGAACCCGTTCCCGAACGGCATCGAGTGTAACCTGATGCAGGACAACGCCGGCGACTTCGTCCTCTTGGGAGGCTCCGACCTGGCCGAATACCAGGGCAAACCGGGAGAACCGCGCCCAGGCTTCCCGGTTGTACGGAAGAGCAACCCGGACAGCGAAAAGCCTGCCGGAGAATGGAACGAAGCGAATATCTTCGTAAAAGACGGCGTCATCACGGTGTACATCAACGGCGTTTACCAGAACACCGGCACGAACAAAGTGAAAGAAGGTTACATCGGCCTGCAGAGCGAAGGCAAGGAAGTGCAGTTCCGCAACGTGACGATCACTCCCTGGTAAGCAAGGACGGTTTATTTCACCGGTATAAGATTTTCGGACCATAGGTATGTCTTTATTGTTTCATACCTATGGTCTTTTTTTGCCATCTAAGTGGCACAGTCTTGCCATCCTGATGGCAAACATTTGCCAACTAAGTGGCACGCCTTTGCCATGCGCTTGGCAAACTTTTGCCAAGCCTATGGCAATCCTGTGGCAAAACTATTAGATTTTCATGTCATGCAGACGAATCTTTTGCACATTGGGAGTAACCTATCCATATCTTTACTATCTTCGCAACATTCTCCCGGGGTTCCCGGTTCTTTTTAAAACTGTATCAATATGGATAATCGTTTCTTAGGCCTTATAGAGAGAAGCATCAAGGAGCATTGGGACCTCCCCGCTTTCTCCGATTACAATGGACATACTTACCATTTCAAAGACGTTGCCCGCCGGATAGAGAAGTTTCACATCCTGCTGGAACATGCCGGTATCAAGAAAGGCGACAAAGTGGCCATCGTCGGGCGCAACTCGTCCAACTGGGCGATCTGCTTCTTCGGGATACTTGCCTACGGGGCTGTTGCCGTACCGATCCTGCATGAGTTCAAGCCGGATAACATCCACCATATCGTCAACCATTCGGGAGCGAAAGCCGTACTGGCGGGTTCCAACAATTGGGAGAACATGAACGAAAAGATGATGCCGGATGTCAGGTTGTTTATGATGTTGGACAATTTCTCCATCATCGACTGCAAGAACAAAGAGGTGCGCACTGTGCGCGACCGCATCAACGAGTATTTCGGCAAGAAATATCCGCGCTCTTTCAAGGCCAAAGACGTGAAGTATCATGTCGAAGACCCGGAAGAACTGGCAGTACTGAACTATACATCGGGGACAACCAGCTTTTCCAAAGGCGTCATGATCCCCTACCGCAGCCTGTGGAGCAACACGCAGTTCGCCTACGACCGCCTGCCGTTCATCCATCCGGGAGACAACATCGTCTGCATGCTGCCGATGGCGCACATGTACGGGTTGGCGTTCGAGGTGCTGAACTCCGTCAACAAAGGTTGCCACGTCCATTTCCTGACGCGTACGCCAAGCCCCAAGATCATCGCAGAGGCTTTCGCCACGGTCCGCCCCGCATTGATCCTTGCCGTTCCGCTTATCATTGAAAAGATTATTAAGAATAAGGTATTCCCCGAACTCGAAAAGCCGCTCATCAAGCTGCTGCTGAAAGTGCCCTATGTAGACCAGAAAGTGCGTGACAAGATCGCCCAAAAGTTGAACGACTCTTTCGGCGGGAACTTCGGCGAGATCGTGATCGGCGGGGCCGCCATCAACAAAGAGGTGGAGACGTTCCTCAAATCCATCAATTTCCGCTATACGGTCGGCTACGGCATGACGGAATGCGGGCCGTTGGTGTCGTATGAGCAATGGGACACATTCAAACAAGGCTCTGTCGGCCGGATCGTCGATCGGATGGAGGTACGGATCGACTCGGACGACCCGGAGAACGAAGTAGGCGAAATACTGGTCCGCGGCATGAACGTAATGCTGGGTTATTACAAGAACCCGGAAGCGACCAAGGCTGTCATGATGCCCGACGGCTGGCTGCGCACCGGCGACTTGGGGACACTCGATGCTGACGGCTTCCTTTACATACGCGGACGCAGCAAGAGTATGATACTGAGTTCCAACGGCCAGAACATCTATCCCGAAGAGATTGAAGACCGCCTGAACAATATGCTTTATGTCGCCGAGTCGATCATCATCTCGCAAGGCGGCAAACTGGTGGCGCTGATCTATCCGGATTGGGAACAGCTGGACAAGGCCGGCATGCAACACTCCGAGATCGAAAAGCTGATGCAGCAAAACATCGACCAGCTGAATGCCGAAATGCCGGCCTACAGCAAAGTCTCCTGTTTCAAGCTCTACCAGGAAGAGTTCGAAAAGACTCCGAAGCGGAGTATCAAGCGATATTTGTATCAACCGGCGGAAGAAAACTAAATATAAATCGTACCTTTGCTTCTATTATCTACAAACAGATTATATATGAGCAAAGGGAAAATCATTGTCGCCGGTATCGGCCCGGGAAGCCGAGAAGATATAACGCCGGCGGCATTGTCTGCCATCAGGCAGTCGGATGTCATCATCGGATATAATTATTACTTTCAATTCATACAGGATATTGTCCGTCCGGACGCCCAGTGCATCGACACCGGGATGAAGCGCGAGAAAGCACGTGCCGAAGAGGCATGCAAACATGCTTTGGAAGGAAAGACGGTGACGGTGATCAGCTCCGGCGACGCCGGAATCTACGGAATGGCTCCGCTGATCTATGAAATGAGCGTGAAGCAAGAAGCATCTCAGTTGGAGATAGAAGTAGTGCCCGGCATCAGTGCTTTCCAGAAAGCGGCTTCGCTCCTGGGAGCTCCCATCGGGCATGATCTCTGCATCATCTCCCTCTCCGACCTGATGACGCCTTGGGAACGGATCGAGAAACGCATACGGGCGGCAGCCATCGGAGACTTTGTGACAGCCGTCTACAATCCGAAAAGCGAAGGACGGTACTGGCAGTTATACCGCCTGAAAGAACTATTCCTCGAAGAACGCGACCCGGCGACGCCTGTCGGTTATGTCCGCCAGGCCGGACGTGAGGAGCAGGTTGTCAATCTGACTACGCTTGGCGAGTTCGACCCCGAACAGGTCGATATGTTTACGGTCATCCTGATCGGTAACTCGCAGTCATACATCGCAGGCGACAAGTTCATCACACCGCGTGGCTACTACGGCGAGATCAAGATGAACACGGATGTCGGCATCGGCCAGGACATCATGATCCGCAGTTTCCGCACGATAGAGAAAGAACTGAAGAATAAAGAGATCCCGCTCGACAAGAAATGGGCCCTGCTCCACGCTATCCATACGACCGCTGATTTCGACATGGAGAACATCCTGCGGATCGACGACAATGCCGTCGCCTCCCTGTACGGGCGGTTCAGCCGCGGCGAAGTAAGCACCATCATCACCGATGTGACAATGGCCGCTTCCGGCATCCGGAAAGGAGCTTTGCAACGAATGGGGATCGAAGTGAAATGTTATTTGCAGGACGAACGCGCCGTTGCTTTGGCTGCCGAAAAAGGGATTACCCGTACACAGGCGGGCATCCGGCTTGCGGCGGGCGAACATCCTGATGCATTATATGTTTTTGGCAATGCGCCCACGGCGCTGATAGAACTTTGTGACCTGATAAGGAAAGGGAAAGCCACGCCCGCCGGCATCATTGCCGCTCCTGTCGGTTTTGTACACGTACAGGAATCCAAACACATGGTAAAACCGTTTGTCTCCATTCCTAAACTCATTGTCGAAGGACGGAAAGGGGGTAGCAACCTGGCCGCAACTTTGGTAAACGCTATACTTTGCTACAATGACGCAGAACAATTAAAACCAGGTAGAGACGTATGAACACGAGAGAAATAGTAGAGACTTACGGCAAAACACACATCTATATGGTCGGTATGGACGATAATCCACAACCCAAGCATATAGAAGTAATCATCAAGAGTATCAAACACGACAATATCTTCTCCGGAGGGAAACGACATTATGAGATCGTGAAGCCTTTCCTGCCCGCCGATGCGATATGGATCGAGATAAAAGCACCGATAGACGAAGTTATGGCTGAATACAGCCGGCTGATTCAGGAAGACAAAGTGATAGTCTCCTTCGTTTCAGGCGACCCGTTCTTCTTCGGTTTCGCTTCCACCGTCAGGAAAAACCTTTTAGGGGTTGGCATGAAGGTATTCCCTTATTTCAATTCCCTGCAGATGTTCGCCCACCGGGAACAGATAGCCTACGAGAATATGCACGCCGTGTCCGTCACCGGACGCCCCTGGCACGAACTCGACCGGGCTTTGCTGGAATACCGTCCGCTGATCGGTGTGCTGACCGACCATGTCCACACGCCTGACGCAATTGCTAAAAGAATGATGGAATACCATCTGGACAAAGACTACACGATGCGGGTCGCCGAGCATTTGGGTAACCCGGATAAAGAAAAGATCTATAAGATATATTCGATCGAGGAGATCAGCCGGATGAGTTTCAAAAGTCCGAACTGCGTCTTGCTGTTCAAGGCTCCGCATTGCACCCTGCAACATCCGGCCGCCGGTATTCCGGACACAAAATTCCTCTTGCTTGACGACAGGGCAAAGATGATCACCAAAGCGCCGATCCGCACAATCGACCTGAGCCTGCTGGAACTGCACAACAGCAATAGCTTCTGGGACATAGGCGCCTGCACCGGGTCTATCTCGATCGAGGCACGCCGGCAGTATCCGCATCTTCACATCCAGGCTTTCGAAGTACGGGAAGAATGCGAAACGATCATACAATCCAATGCACGGCTGCACAGCGCTCCCGGCATCGAACTGCATATCGGCGACTTCCTGAACGCTACTATCGAAGAGAATACGATTGTCGATGCCGTCTTTATAGGCGGGCATGGAGGCAAACTGAAAGAGATGGTGCGGAAGATCGTCCCTCACCTGAACTCGCTGAGCGGCAAGATCGTATTTAACTCCGTATCGGAAGACAGTTGCAAGCTGTTCCGGGAGGCGGTCGAAGAGAACGGGTTGAAGCTACATTCGGAGATGAATGTCGCGATCGATCAACATAATCCGATAACAATACTTTGTGCAACTGGTAAACATTATGTGTAAAGAGTCATTAAATATCATTGTAGTATCTGCAAGCAGCCTGCCCTTAGCGCGTAAAATCCGGAAGGGATATTCCGGAGAAGCTGTTATCTACAGTAAAGACATAGCAAAGGGCACCCGGCAGTTCTCCTCTTTCGAAGACTTGACAGGCGAACTGTTCGCAGCATCCGGAAACCTTGTTTTCATCGGAGCAATGGGCATTTGCGTGCGGAGCATCGCACCTTATATAAAGAGTAAATATACAGACCCGGCGGTTGTCTGCATCGACAGTACCGGGAAGTATGTCGTGTCGGTCCTCTCCGGACATATCGGCGGGGCAAACAGCCTGACGCACCAACTGGCCGACATACTGAAGGCCGAGGCGGTCGTCACGACACAGAGCGACAACCAGGGGCTTTGGGCCTTGGATACTTTCCATAAACAGTTTGGCTGGGAGACGGATATATATGACCTAAAGGCCGGCATACACGGGTTTTCCCAATTCGACCTCGATGAAGACCTCGGCGAAGATTTCGAAAGGTCCAGAAAGAAGCTGATGAACGAATGTATCGCACGATTCGTCAACCGGAGGCCTACGGCTCTCTTGCTCGATGTCCGGACGAAAGATACGGACTATCTGGAAGAGACCTGCCCTTCCCATGTGGATATATTCTATGATTATTCGGATATCGACATGAGTAAATACGAACAGTTGATCACGGTCAGCCCCTATTTCTACGGAGCCTCTCCTATCCCCTGCCTGTCGTTCTTCCCGAAAGTGCTCCACATGGGCGTCGGATGCAAGAAGGGACTGGACAATATGGACGCTTTCCTGATGGGGTTGATGCAGTATCTGTTCTTCTACAGCATCAATCCGAAATCCATCATAACTCTTTCCTCCATCGACCTGAAAAAGGATGAGCCGCTGCTCAACACCTTTGCGGAGGAATTTCTGCGGTGCCCGTTCAAGACCTATCCGGCAGAAGAGCTGAACAAGGTCATCGTGCCGAACCCGTCCTCCAAGGTGAAGAATGTCACCAAGTCGGCCAGCGTATCGGAAGCGGCTGCCATCCTGAGCTCGGAAGGTGGCCCGCTGATCATCGAAAAACAGAAGGGACAGACAAGCGATGTGTGCGACTTCACCTTTTCGATAGCCCTCGACAAACAGGCAGAGCGCAAAGAAGAAAAGAAACAGGGACATATCGAGATCGTCGGAGCCGGACCGGGTGATCCCGAACTGATCTCCATCCGGGGCAGACGGATGCTCGAAAAGGCAGACCTGATCCTCTACGCCGGAAGCCTTGTTCCGAAAGAACTGACCCTGTGCGCCAAACACGGGGCAACGGTACGAAGCTCTGCCGACATGAACCTGGAGGAACAGTTCATGCTGATGAAAGAGTTCTACGATAAAGGCAAGTTCGTGGTCCGCCTGCACACAGGCGACCCCTGCATATACGGGGCGATACAGGAACAAATGGCCTTCTTCGACCAATACGGGATGAGCTATCACATTACGCCGGGAATCTCCTCTTTCCAGGCTGCTGCAGCCGCCCTCCGCTCCCAGCTCACCATACCGGAAAAGGTACAGACAATCATCCTGACACGTGGCGAAGGGCGTACGCCCATGCCCGAAAAGGAACAACTGCATAAACTGGCTGCCAGCCAAAGCACCATGTGTATCTTCCTCAGTGCCGGAATTGTCGAACAGGTACAGAAAGAGCTGCTGGAACATTATCCGCCGACAACTCCCGTTGCCGCCTGCTACAAGCTGACCTGGAAAGACGAACGTATTTACAGGAGCGAACTGAAAGACCTGGCCCGGATCGTCAAAGACAACAACCTAACGCTGACAACCCTGCTGGTCGTTGGGGATGCTATCGACAACCGCGAGGGGCTTTCCCGCCTGTATGCCGACGAGTTTAAACATCTGTTCCGGAAATAAGCATGATTCTGATCCTGGGAGGAACAACGGAGGGGCGCAAGGCCATCCAAGTGGTAGAAAGCGCCGGCAAGCCTTACTACTACTCGACGGTCGGCAATGAGCAGGCGATTGAGACGGCTCATGCCATCCGCGTTACGGGCGGTATGCAGGAAGAAGAGATGACGGAGTTCTGCCGTGAGAGACAAATCTCATTGCTGATAGACGCCGCCCATCCTTTCGCCATCCAATTACACCAGACGCTTGCCGGCGTTTCTTCCAAACTGCAAATTCCGGTTGTCCGCCTCGAGAGACAGTATCCTCCACGGGACGGACGGCTGATATGGTGTGCGGACTATGCGGAGGCTATCGACCGCCTCCGTACCGACGGTATCCGCGACCTACTGGCACTGACAGGTGTAAAGACGATCGCCAGGTTGCGTCCTTATTGGGAAAAGACGCCTTGCCGGTTCCGTATCCTGAACCGGCAAGAATCGCTCTCATTGGCCGATGCAAGCGGTTTCCCCCGCGAACGGCTTGTATTCTTCTGGGAAGGGGAAGATGAGAAACGGTTGTTCGAACAGCTCCGCCCGGATGCGATCCTGACAAAAGAAAGTGGGGAAAGCGGTTACTTCAACGAGAAAGTGGAGGCGGCACAAGCCTGCGGCATTCCCGTTTATGTCATCCAACGACCTGCCTTGCCCGAAACATTTACCTTTGTACAAGGTGTCGAAGGATTGCGAAAGGCTATTGAACGGCTGGTGCCGGACTTCTTCCCACTTCGCAGTGGTTTTACGACCGGAGCCTGTGCCACCGCTGCGGCTAAGGCGGCATTGCAGGCCTTGCTGACGAAAGAAAAGCAGCCGGATAGCCGGATCACACTGCCGTCAGGCGAGTGTATCACGCTTCCGGTAGTCTCGACCGAATGGCCGGACAAGGCGGCACAATGTACCGTTATCAAGGATTCGGGTGACGATCCGGACGTGACGAACGGCTGTTCCATCGTAGCACGTATCGAACTGGTGAAGGCAGATTCAAGCTCTGCCGGGCAAGACCATGCTCCTACCATCCTGTTCAGAGGCGGTGAAGGTGTCGGCACTGTCACCCTTCCGGGCTTGGGACTTGAGATCGGCGGCCCTGCCATCAATGCCACTCCGCGCCGGCTAATGACGGAGGAACTAACCAAAGTGTTACAGGAAAACGGCCTGGCCGGCCAGACTAAAGAAGTAATCGTCACAATATCCGTCCCCGGAGGGCAAGCCCTGGCTGCCCGGACCTTCAACCCTAAATTAGGGATCGTCGGCGGAATCTCCATCATCGGTACATCGGGTATCGTCCGCCCTTTCTCCAACGAGGCTTTTATTGCTTCCATCCACAAGGAGGCTGAAGTTGCCAAAGCGACAGGCTGTTCCCGCCTGGTCATTAATTCCGGCGCTAAAAGCGAACGCTTCCTGAAAGCGGACCTGGCAGGCAAACTTGGCGGGGAGCTTCCCCCGCAAATGTTTGTCCACTATGGGAACTTCATCGGCGAGACATTGAAGATTGCTTCCGAACTGCATTTCGAGGAGGTAATCATGGGTATCATGATCGGCAAAGCCGTTAAGCTGGCGGAAGGAGCATTGGACACGCATAGCAAGAAGGTCGTCATGAACAAATCCTTCCTGAAGGAAGTTGCCGGACAAGCCGGCTGTCCCTCCGAAGCGATCGACCGGATAGACACACTGACCCTGGCTCGTGAGCTATGGGACCTGTTCGATCCGGCCGGGCAAGAGCGTTTCTTCACGCTTCTGCTGCGGAAATGCCAAGAGCATTGCGCTCCCCTGCTACCGGACGGAAAGCTGTCTATCCTGTTGATCGCGGAAAACGGGGAAATACCTTACCGGATGTAATCACTCGAATACAACATCTTTATTCTGCACGTATGAGACGTCGATCTTCCCACCGGCATCGCCATTGCTTTCCTGCAAGGGTAGTTTCCTGACACGGCTCAGGTATAATGTCCCGGTAGCGGCCGAGGTCGGGTTTGTAAAATTCAGTGTGATAGAGGTTGCCCCCTCCTGCGTATTGTTGAGGTCGTAAACGCCTCCGCTATAGGTGAGATGCGCCTGGACATATTCGTCCTTCCCGATCGGGTTGCCTTCCCAGGTGATAACCGTACTTCCGTTTCCCTTGATAGCCGTGAATGATTCGGGAATAGCTATCGGATCGACATCTTCGATAGAGGCTTTATTCGTGCACACCTGGCCTTTCCAACGGGTGAAAGTAAAGGTGACCGGGTTCAGGCCGGGCTCCGAAAGCATATACATATATGTACCCTGTCCCAGGAAATCCGGATCTTTCCCGTTGAACAGGATGTATTTATCCGGCAGTCTCAGACTCACGCCTTCGCTGTTGGACTTGTTGAAGTTCGCACCAATATGCGTATGGTTCTGCGTAACATTGTATTCGACGCCCAGATTCTGGTAGAAAGGGATCGACGGATCGATCTCGCTCGGAGCATCATCCCCGCAAGAGGTAAGCATGCCTGCAAACAGCAGGGAGGCATAAAGAAAATACTTTTTCATCTCGTTTAGTTTTTCAGCGTTTGACAATCTGTCTACTGATAACAAACGGAAAGGAAAGTTTGTTAGAAATGGGTAGATATAATCTGTAAGAGTTCCTCTATTGTCCCGGCATTGAGGACTTGTTCGTCAGGCAAATGAACAATAAATGCAGCGGCTTCTCCCACCGTCTCTATCCAGGCGGACGACTCCACACGACGGTCGGCACGTATGCCGTTTCGTTGGAGGGCTTTGCGAACCATTGCATATTTCTGCCCGTGCCCGTTCAGGCGTATTTCCGTCGAATATTGGTTATCGATGCGGAACAGGCCGGTCTCGGTATCGAACACAATCCCCTTGCGGGCAAAGAATCCACTCAAATGACCGCTTAAAGCCAAGTCTTCGGGAGTTCCGGTCGTAATACCATTAACCTTATCCATCAGCCAGATTTTATCGGCAATCTGCAAGGCCAGTTCCAGGTCGTGCGTGGAAAGGAAGATTGTCTTATTCGTGCTTCTTGTCAAGTGGTGGAGCAGTTGCATGATTTCCACTTTGCTCGGAAAGTCGAGGAAGGCGGTAGGCTCATCCAGAAAGATAACAGGCGTTTCCTGGGCAAGCGCTTTGGCGATCATCACCTTCTGCCGCTCTCCGTCGGACAAGGTATGCACCATCCGGGAGGCAAGGTTTTCGATTCTCACTAAGGCGATAGACTCTTCTACAATCCGCTTGTCCACCTTGCCGAGCCGCCCCCAGAAACCGGTATAAGGACTGCGTCCCATCCCAACCAGTTCATGCACGGACATATTCCGGATATTGCATTTCTCGGTCAGTACGACACCGATAGTCGTACTCAGTTCCTTATCCGAATAGCTGTCGACGTCGCGCCCTAAGACCGAGATCACACCTTCGATCTTCGGTTGAAAAGCGGACAGGGTGCGCAGCAGCGTTGACTTCCCCACCCCGTTCGCTCCTAACAGGCAGGTCAACTCGCCACTGTAGATGCGGGCCTGTATATGGCTTGCAACCAGTTTTGTATCGTTCTTCGACTGATAGCCAATAGAGAGGTTATCTATATGGATTGTATCTTGTTTCATCATTCGTTCAGTTCGTTCTTACGTTTGCTGAATAGTACGGAAGCAATCACCGGAGCACCGACCAGCGCCGTCACCGAATTGACCGGCAAAGCACCTTCGAATCCCGGCATACGGGCAATCAGGTTGCAAACCAATGCCAATGCAGCCCCGGCAAACAATACGGCAGGCATCAGTATCCGGTGGTCGGACGTCTGGAAGATCGCCCGGCAAAGATGCGGAACCGCCAACCCTAAAAAGATGATAGGACCGCAATAGGCCGTCACGATAGCTGTCAGCACGCCGGCCGAAGTGATCACCAACAAGCGCGCCCGCTTGATATTCAGGCCTAAGTTGCGGGCATACCCGTCTCCTAACAGCATCAGGTTCAACGTCTTTATCAAAAGGAAAGATAACGGGATCAAAATCGCCATGATCACGACAAACAGCATCATCTGATTGCCGGATACACGGGAGAAGCTACCCAACCCCCAGATCACATAAGCACGGATATCCTCTTCCACACTGAAAAACTTCAGCACGCCGATCACCGCATTGGCCACATATCCGATCATCACGCCGATAATCAGCAGCGTTACATTCCCCTTCACCTTTTGCGAGACATAGACGATCAGCGCCATCACCGACAGCGAACCGATCACCGCCGCAATGGAAAGGGCAACCTCTCCCATAAATCCCAATTTGCTAAGCGCCACACCGCCCAGGCTCCCGCTCAACAGCACCACAAAGGCAACCCCCATACTGGCACCGGAGCTGATACCCAACACGGACGGCCCTGCCAGCGGGTTCCGGAAGACGGTCTGCATCTGCAAACCGCTTATCGCCAGACCTGCTCCGGCCACCAATGCCGTCAACGCCTGCGGAAGACGGGATTTCCAGACGATATTCTGCCAGGTCACCGGTTCCCCTCCCATTCCGCAAACGATATTCCAAACGGACTTCAACGGAATAGAGACCGACCCCAACACCAGGTTGAGGAACATCAAAACAAGGATAGACGCCACGAGCAGTAACATCAGAAAAGTAGTAGAGTGTCTCATTGACGTAGCTTATTTTAATAGTGCGTAATAAACGGGCGTATGGTCGGGCAACAGATCCGGATGAAAGATGTGCAGCAGGTCAGCCAATACAACTTCCGGCTCGGTCGGCATACTTTCGTAAAAAGGAGTATCTTTCATATTGCAATAGATGATACCTTTCTCTTTGAAAGCCCGGAAATCAGCATAGCGCGGGTCCTGGTCTTTCAGGGCTTTATAACTGAACGTGCCCGGATAGCTGTTCACGATACGCCAGTAGTCAGCCTCGTCGCCCTGGTTATAGACAGTCTCGAAGTCGAGCGTCACACCACCCGAACGTCTGTCGTCTTTCAGGAAATAATCGGCCCCGGCATCTTTAAAGAGCTGTGCCAGAAAACTCTCGCCCCCCACGGCATACCAGTTGCCACCTCTCATCTCGCCGCTCAGAACGACCGGGCGTCTCTTGATCTTTCCTTCCGTCGTCAATGCTTTCAACTCATTATAGCGCGTTGCTATGACCGAGAAAGTTTCGTTCGCCTTCTGTTCTTCACCCAGCAACAGACCCGCGAACTTCACCCATTCCGCCTGTCCTAACGGCGTCATCTCCTTATAACCCAGGTGGGGGATCAAAGGGATACCGACATCTTTCAGTGTTTCGTATCCACCCCGTTTAAATGGTGAAATAAGGATCAGATCGGGATTCATGCTCATGATCACTTCGTTGTCGAAGTTGCCCTCGATCCCGATCCGTGCCGTCTTACCGGCTTTCAACCGTTCGTTCATCTCCTTGTTGAAGAGATGCCGCGTGCTGGTGATTCCCACCACTTTATCCAAGGCATTCATTTTAATAAAGCTGGATAGTTGGAGGGATGTCATACAAATAACACTCCGGATAGGCGTCTCAATCACCGTATATGATTCAGGGATACCTGCCGGCTTAGTCCCTCTCTTGACAAGTGCATAATGAAAAGTCGTACTTTCCTCATTCTGCGGGTCCTGAATATCCAACAAAACATATCCGTCATTGTAAGATACATTAAAACCACGGGCATATTCCGGCACAATACGGACGGTAGCAAAATACGCATTTTGCTCAGTTACTTCTTCCTTTTCAGTCTGCCGGTTGTTTTTGGTTGTGCACGATGATACAACCAATAACGACAAAAGCAGGTAACATCCTACCAGACACTTTTTCATATTCAATTCATTTTATTTCCTGTCGACAAGCCTTATCCTACCCCACGGGAACAAGTACTCTTTGTTAATCGAAACGGTAGGTCTTCTGACTTACTTCCATCCCGGCACCTTCCCGACTATTTAGTTGAATGGTCAGTGGCATAAAGTATTGCCGGTATGTTCCTGAAGTTTCACAGCAGCGTGGTCTGTCCGGGATTTCCACCCGGTTCCCTTTTAATCCGTATCCTGAAAAGGATAACAGAACCTGTTTCAGCGACAAAAGTAATAAGAAAAAAAGAATCCCCGGCACTTTCATTTTAGAAAGTTCGGGGATTTGCTAATCTATATAAATTTACTACATCATTTCTTCCGGGCTGCCAGATATTCATCCTCCGGCATTACTTTCAGCACACAACCGCTCTGATCGAAAGCTACAACCAGATTTTTCTGTTCCTTCGTTTCCAGAACGACCTTATACAGGATAGGACTTCCGCTACCGTTCGATTTATAAATCTCCTTGATCAGGCAGTTGTCGTAAGCGTTGTAAATCGCTTCCTGCGTCGGAAGGTCGACATCGACAACATCGATCACGTAAAAATTCTTCATACTAATCATATCAATATCCGTATTTTCTGCCTGTCCAGCCTGAGCATAGAGGTTTTGGGACAAACAGACACCACAAACCATGATAGTCATCATCAATACTAACTTCTTCATAACCTAAATAATTTAAACAATCTAATTACCTTTTTCTAACTGCTCCTTTATATACAAATAACATGCCAAAAAACATAAATCAAGGCGTATGTGGGATATAGCTTCCTGATTCCGGAAATAAGTGTAGAATTTATCCCCACATTTGTAGAACGGGTATTTGGATAGTTCCACAAATTTGGTCACTTTTGCGGTCCAAACAAAACAGCAAGTATATGTCGTATCCTATCTGCTTCGTATCGCTCGGTCCGGGAGAACCGGAACTGATCACCCTGAAGGGCTTGAAAAAACTTCAACAAGCCGATGTCATCTATTGTCCTGCAACCAAGAACAAAAACGGCCAATTCCTTTCACGGGCCGCCCATATCGTAAAGGAGCTCGAGATCGAAGAATCAAAGATCCGACTGTTCGCACTCCCGATGAGCAAGGACCGCACCGAAGCCTGGAAAACCTACGATACATTATACGAGAAGGCTGTATCAGCCCGGCAAGAAGGGAAAAAGACAGTCATCGTAGCCGAAGGTGATGCCGGATTCTATTCCTCTATCCAGTATATCTACGATAAATTTAAAACGAATCATATCGAGGTGGAACGCACAGCCGGAATACCGGCTTTTATAGCGGCCGGCGCCCTTGCCGGTTTGCATATTGTCAAGCAGGAAGAAGAAATCATCGTCATTCCCGGAATTTTGACAGCAGAAGAGTTGTCGGAAAAAATCGAGGCCGGTTATGTGATCGTTATCATGAAACTGTCCCAATGCATAGAGGCCGTCCACGAATGTATCCGCAAGCATCCGCAAGCCCGGTTCCATTATTTTGAGAATATCGGAACGGATAAAGAGTATTACACCTCGGATAAAAAAATCATCAGCGAAAAATCGTTTCCCTATTTCTCACTGATGATCATACAGTAGTTTATCATATAAATAGTAGAATCTATTCGGATTCCAAAAGATTGCTCAGTTGGATGATATGATAGCGAAGGGATTGAACGGACTCCCAGTTCTGGTGGCCTGACTTGCACAATTCACGTGCGCTCAGCAGTACACCCGAAATATGACTGCCGATCTTTTCAATCCTTTTATTCGTGTCGCTGTACAGAGATTCCAATTCTTCCGGTGAATATATGGAAGCTGATTGAGCCAGTGATTCGAGCAACTTCATTTGATAAGCACCAGCTTTAGGGATCAAATCGCGGACAGCATAATGATGAAGATCCTGGATTTCCTTCTGCTTGGTCACATCCCAACCGACATTATTCATACCTCCTGAAGGATTCATCTTTGAAAATGCCCGGAAACCCAGACTATCCGCAATAGTTCTTACCCATGATCCTGTTTCTCTTAAAGCTACTTCCATCAAACTTAATCTCATTGTTGCCATAATCAAATCTCCTTTATTACATAAACCGAAGTCCTTTTATTTGTTATACCAATTACTTTTTATCACATTTAATTCTATGTTTGTTTCATTTTATCATCGTGACGCTGCAAATATAAACAAATTATCACAAACAGCACCACCACTTCCATATTTTATAATTCTTTAAGACTGAAAATAACCAAAAGGCCATATTCTGTCAACTCAAGTTTGCAAAATAACAAGAAAACAACATATAAGCATTACACAATGCTCACCTATCCTCTTTTTTATCATCAATTATCAATTTGACATCTGTTTCAACAAAGGCTTGTAAGTCAACAACTATAAATCTTTTCATTTTGTTATTATATAAAAATATAACTACATTTGTTTCTCACTTAAACTTACATCAAGCATGAAATCGGACATAGAAATTGCAAGGGAGGTTTCCCTGCGCAAAATAAAGGAGATCGCAGGCGGATTAGGCATTCCGCGTGAAGAAGTTCAGAACTACGGCAGATATATTGCCAAAATCCCCCTTCACCTGATCGACGAGAAAAAAATCAAGGAACATAACCTGATCCTGGTAACAGCCATTACCCCGACCAAGGCCGGTATCGGTAAGACTACCGTTTCGATCGGTCTTACGTTGGGGCTGAACAAAATCGGGAAGAAAGCGATTGTCGCCCTGCGCGAACCTTCACTGGGCCCGTGTTTCGGAATGAAAGGCGGGGCAGCCGGAGGCGGCTATTCGCAAGTATTGCCTATGGAGAACATCAACCTCCATTTCACAGGCGACTTTCATGCGGTAACCTCTGCACATAATATGATCACAGCCCTGTTGGACAACTACATTTACCAGACCCGCAACACCTGCGAAGGCCTGAAAGAAATCAAATGGAAACGCGTGCTGGACGTAAACGACCGCAGTTTGCGGAATATCGTTTCCGGGCTGGGAGGTTCAGCCAACGGTGTTCCGACGGAAACCGGTTTCGATATTACTCCCGCTTCCGAAATCATGGCGATTCTTTGTCTGGCCACGGATATTGAAGACTTGAAACGCCGTGTCGGCAATATCCTTTTGGGATATTCATACGATGGTAACCCATTTACAGTAAACGATCTGGGCGTGGCAGGCGCCATCACCGTCTTGCTGAAAGACGCCCTTCTGCCTAATCTGGTACAGACAACCGAAAATACCGCCGCATTCGTACACGGAGGCCCGTTTGCCAACATCGCGCACGGTTGCAATTCGATCCTGGCGACCAAAATGGCACTCACATACGGTGACTATGTCGTGACAGAGGCTGGCTTCGGTGCAGACCTCGGTGCGGAAAAGTTTTTCGATATCAAATGCCGGAAAGCCGGACTGACCCCGAAACTGACTGTTATCGTCGCAACGGCACAAAGCCTGAAACTACATGGCGGTGTGCCGGAAGACAAAATCAAAGAACCGAACATCGAAGGGCTGAAGAACGGTTTTGCCAATCTGGACAAACATGTTGAAAACATGAAGCGCTTCGGACAGGAAGTAATCGTTACTTTCAACAAATATGCATCCGACACAGACGAAGAAATCGAACTGGTGGCCGAACACTGCCGTGAGATCGGTGTAGGATTCTGCATGAATAACGTATTTGCAGCAGGTGGCGAAGGAGGTGCGGAACTGGCCAGACTGGTTGTCGACACCATAGAAAAGAAACCATCCGCTCCGCTTACCTATATATATGAAGACAACGAGCCGATCCGTACCAAGATCAAAAAGGTCTCCGAACAGATCTACGGGGCCGCATCCGTCGTCTACACAACGTTAGCCGACAAGAAAATCAAACAGATCGAAAGCCTGGGAATCTCCCACTACCCGATTTGTATTGCAAAGACGCAATATTCATTCTCTTCCGATCCGAAAGCCTATGGGGTTGCCAAAGACTTCGAAATGAAAGTACGCGATATAATCATCAATAATGGTGCGGAAATGATTGTCGTAATCATGGGCGAGATCATGCGTATGCCAGGGCTTCCCAAAGACCCGCAGGCCAAACGGATCGACATCGTGGATGGTGTGATCGAAGGATTGAGTTAAAAAAGTTTCACCCTTTTGTTAGGGTGAAACTTTTATGACATTATTTCTTATCAAAGAATTTCTTGAAGAACATGATCTGATAATCGATCGAGTTTTTCCAATACTCCCCGTTATGGCCCCCGGGGCGGACCAGGAAATCATGATCGATCTTATACTTCAGCAGCTTCTTGTGGAAATCATTGTTCACCTCAAAAAAGAAATCACTGTAACCGCAATCAAAGATAATAGCCAGTTCCCCATTCTTGATACGGTCGATCTGGTTGATTGCAGTATGGCTGTTCCATATTTCCTGGTTATCGCTCTCATTCCCCAATTGCTTGCTCATTTCCCAGTTATTCGGAAACGGACGGATATCGACACCGCCACTGGTGCTGCCAACTGCCCCGAACACGTCTTTATGGCGGAAAGCCAACCACATAGCCCCATGTCCACCCATGCTCAATCCGGTAATGGCACGACCGGAACGATTCTTGACTGTCGGATATTTAGAGTCGATATACTTAACCAATTCCCCCGAAACGAATGTCTCATAACGATACGAAGGATCTTTCGGGCTATCCCAATACCAACTGTTCTTACCGTCAGGACAAACAAAAATCAGATTATCGCGGTCTGCAATATCTTTCAACTCCGGTTTCATGGAAACCCAGCTCTTCGCATCCCCGCCATATCCGTGCAACAGATAGATCACAGGCTTAGGCGACCGGTTATTCTCCGGAGAGACGACAACTACCTGGACATTCTTTTTCATCGCATCGCTATAAACAGCCAGCGTATCGACAACAGCACCTTTTACTGAAAAGACAACCAGTGCAAAAACAGCCAGAAAAGAGAATTTAAGTTTCATGGTTTTAATCTACAAATTAAGTTATTTACTAAGTCCCGGCAAATGTATAAAAAAGGACAATTCACGCAAAGGAAAATCTGCTTGCAGACAATGCCTAATCATGCTGATAGCCGTCAGTCAACGTACACATAAAAGCTACGATAGCAGCCTCTTCTTCCGGGCTGAGCCCCAGGTTCCCCAACTCATCCCGGTTGACCGTTGCGGCATATTCAGGTGCCGGATAATCTTCCACATCACGCACGTTATAAAAATGAACAATCTCTTCGAGTGTCTTAAAATAGCCATTATGTCCATAAGGGGCAGTCAAAGCAATATTGCGCAAAGTGGGTACACGAAACTTGCCGAATTCAGCACTGTCACCCAGAAAAGCACCCAGCCCCAGATCCATCGTATCACGCCCGACCGTATTATAAGGAGGCGGAACTTGAAAAAAAGGATTATCCGGATTGGAAGGAATGCCCAGGTTATCATACGTATGGTCAGTAAACAGAACGCGACCGGCACGCTCGTCTTTCTCCAGGACATGGCATTCGGCACACAGCCCTTTTTCTTTAAATAAGGCCAGCCCTTCCATCTCCTGTCCGGTCAGTTTGCATTTTCCCGCCAGATACGCATCATATTTCGATGTATAGGGATTGACTTCGACCGAACGCTCATAGGCAGCCAATGCATCCAATAATTTTACAAAAAGAGAATCATCAGACGCTATCTCGCCATAAAGACGGACAAAATCGGAATAGTAAGTCGTACGGCGAAACTTCTCTACAACCATCCGGCTGTCCTTATTACCCATCTCCAGCGGATTGATGAAAGGTTGTCCGGCCTGTTCTTCCAAAGAGTTCACGCGCCCGTCCCAGAATAATCCACCGACGTATGTCTCCTCTTCGTCATCGTAATACAGAGCCGGAACATACGCCACGTATGAGCAAGTCATGGCGTTCCGGTTACTGAACAAACCTTGCACGGCTCCTTCCGATGCAATTCGCCCATCTTTATCGGCAAAGCCTTTTGTCGGTTCATGGCAGGTCCCGCAAGATTGCCCGGCCGGTTCCGATAGCGACTCGTCAAAAAAGATTCGTTTCCCTAACAGTTCTTTCTCACTTAATCCCGTCCGAACACCGGAGGTACACGAAGCAAACAGCATGAGTATCCCAACAAACCACGCTATCTTTGTTTTTTCATATCCACAACTATTCATAACCATAATACTATTGACGGGACTAATGTACAAAAAAATACAGGTTATCCTTCAAACGACAACCTGCATTTTCAATATGATTTCGAAGAATCGAATTACCAGAACTTGTTATTTTCCTGGCTATACTCGAATCCGACGTTCTTCAGTCTTTGGACAAGTGTTTCCTTCTTAATGTGCATATCATCACACAATTCATCAAGTGAAGAGTAATTATCACGTAATTTCATGTTGATGACGCTAAACAGCATCATCGGATCTTCCGGCAGTGTCATAATTCATCATTTTCTATAACCGGGTGCAAAATTAATAATTAATCCTGTTACTTCATCTTTCACATTCATAAAAACGGCACTTACACATTCCTGTCTCATAGTTTTGGCTCAGGCAAACCATAACTATGATCCGTCAAAACCATACTGATGTCTATAATATCAGACCAGCCTTATGTCAGAGGTTCATACCTGACAAAAATGAGTTTTTCTTTATTTCCGGGAATTATTCAAATAATTCATAATATATTTGCATACTTAAATTCTTTAGACAAATGAAATTACGAATTGCTATTCTTTCGCTCGCAATCCTTTCGAGCGGAAATTCCTTGTTCGCCCAAACAGACAAGCAAGAGAAAAAGGCAAAGGCCTATATGGTTGCCGATGCCCACTTAGACACCCAATGGAATTGGGACGTCCAGACAACAATCAAAGAGTACGTGTGGAACACGCTTAACCAGAATTTGTTTCTGCTGAAACGTTATCCCAACTATGTGTTCAACTTCGAGGGAGGAGTAAAATATGCCTGGATGAAGGAATATTACCCAGCCCAGTATGAGGAGTTAAAGGAATACGTAAAGAACGGACGCTGGCATATCTCCGGCAGCAGCTGGGACGCGACCGATGCCTTGATCCCTTCTCCCGAATCGTTCATCCGTAACATTACGCTCGGACAGGAATACTACCGCAATGAGTTCGGCGTGGAAAGCACGGACATATTCCTACCGGACTGCTTCGGCTTCGGATGGACATTGCCGACGATTGCCAGCCATTGCGGGCTGATCGGCTTTTCTTCGCAGAAACTCGACTGGCGTAACCATCCGTTCTACGGAGATAGCAAACATCCGTTCCTCATCGGGCTGTGGCAAGGTGTGGATGGTTCTTCCATCATGCTGGCACACGGTTATGATTATGGCAGAAGATGGAGAGACGAAGATCTTTCCAACAGCAAATACCTGCTGGAACTGAGCCAACGTGATCCTCTTAACATCGTATACCGCTATTATGGGACGGGCGACACGGGTGGTTCTCCGAACTTAGCCTCTGTCCGTTCTGTTGAAAAAGGGATCAAGGGAGATGGACCCGTCGAGGTGATCAGTGCTACCAGCGACCAGTTGTTCAAGGATTTCATGCCTTACAAGAATCATCCGGAATTGCCGGTTTTCAACGGAGAGCTGTTGATGGACGTGCATGGCACCGGCTGCTATACTTCGGAAGCAGCCATGAAAGCATACAACCGCCAGAACGAAGTACTGGCCAATGCGGCCGAGAATGCAGCTGTTGCAGCTGACTGGTTAGGAACGAATGACTATCCGCTGAGCACGCTGACAGAAGCCTGGCGCCGCTTTATCGTCCACCAGTTCCATGATGACCTGACAGGAACCAGTATTCCGAGAGCATACGAATTTTCATGGAACGACGAACTGATCGCATTGAAACAGTTCGCCGGTGTATTGACTTCATCTGTAAACGGCATTGCCGGCCAATTGGACACGCGGGTGAAAGGGACTCCGGTCATCCTTTACAACGCACATGCTTTCCCCGTAACTGATCTGGCCGAAGTTATATTGGATATGCCTAAAGCCCCCAAAGGCGTGACGGTCTATGATGAGAAAGGGAAGAAAGTCCCTGCCCAGTTGCTCTCGTACGAAAACGGAAAGGCCCATGTATTGATCTCTGCGGCTGTCCCGGCTACCGGCTATGTTGTTTATGATGTGCGTGAAGGCGGTTCGACGTCCGTGTCGCAATCGGCAGACGTTAACACACTGGAAAACTCTTTATATAAGATCACATTGGATAAAAACGGCGATATCGTTTCTCTCCTCGACAAGAAAAACAACAAGGAACTGGTGAAAGGAGGAAAGGCCATCCGTTTGGCTCTCTTTACAGAAAACCAATCGTATAACTGGCCTGCCTGGGAAATCATGAAGGAAACCGTAGACCGTGAACCGGTTTCCATCACCGAAGATGTAAAAATCTCATTAGTAGAGAACGGAGAGTTGAGAAAAGCGCTTTGCGTAGAGAAACGTCACGGACAATCTGTCTTTAAACAGTATATCCGTTTGTTCGAAGGTCCCCGCGCCAACCGCATCGACTTCTATAATGAAGTAGACTGGCAGTCTACCAACTCATTGCTGAAAGCTGAATTCCCGTTGAGCGTATCGAACCCGGAAGCGACTTATGACCTGGGGATCGGGAGTGTGAAACGAGGCAACAATACGATAACCGCCTACGAGGTGTATGCCCAGTATTGGGCGGACCTGACTGACAAAGGAAACAGCTATGGTGTTTCTATCCTCAACGACAGTAAATACGGATGGGATAAACCGAACGACAATACGATCCGTCTGACTTTGCTCCATACTCCACAGACAAAGAATAATTATACCTATCAGAACCGCCAGGATTTCGGCTACCACCATTTCACTTACAGCCTGCTGCCTCATTCCGGAGCTTTGGATAAATCAAAGACTGTTCTGAGAGCAGACGAACTGAATCAGCCGTTAACAGCCTTCGTCGCAGATAAACATCCCGGACAGTTAGGTAAATCGTTTACTTTCGCCAGCTCGGACAACAACAGTGTGGTCGTAAAGACACTGAAGAAGGCTGAATCTTCGGACGAGTTGGTAATCCGCCTATACGAAACCAGCGGCGAGAAGGAACAGACCGCCGAGATCAGTTTTGCCGGCGCCATCCAAAGCGCCAGCGAAGCAGACGGGACCGAGAAAACAATCGGCAAAGCGCTTTTTGACGGAAACAAATTGCAGATATCCATCAAGCCTTATTCCATTAAGACCTTCAAGGTAAAACTCAAACCGTCCGGCAATCCGGTCAAAGAAGTGCAATATGCTCATGTTCCTCTGAAATTCAACAAGAAGTGCGTGAGCTGGAATGAGTTCCGCAGAGAGGGTAACTTTAGCTCCGGCTATTCCTATGCTGCCGAACTGCTGCCGGAGACAATCCATACCGGTAACATCTCGTTCGACTTGGGAGACAAAGAATCTTTCAATGGTTTAGCCTGTCAGGGAGACACCATCCAGCTGCCTGCCGGAAATAATTTCAACCGTATCTATTTCCTGGCAGCTTCTACGGAAGGTGATTGCACCGGAACATTCCGCCTGGGTAACTCCGAACAGGAGATTACGGTTCCCGAATATACCGGCTTTATCGGTCAATGGGGACATTTGGGACATACGGAAGGTTTCCTGAAAGACGGAGACATCGCTTATGTCGGAACTCACCGTCACTCTCCCAACGGAGACCAGGCTTATGAATATACCTATATGTTCAAGTTCGGCATGGATATTCCTAAAGGGGCCACAAGCCTGATCTTGCCGGACAAAAAGAACATAGTTCTATTTGCCGTAACGGCTGCTAAAGAAGACAATAAGCAGATTGCTGTTGCTTCCGAACTATTCCGTTCGGCAATAAGACCGAGAGAGGTTGCAAAAGAAGTTGCAAAAGAGAACTTGATGAAAGGGGCTAAGATCATTGCATGTTCCGGTTTTGTAAACGAAGAGGAGTCTCCCGAACACATGATCGACGGTAACGCAGAGACAAAATGGTGTGATATTTCGGGTATTCCGAGTCATGTCGATTTTGACTTGGGTACTGTTCAAACGATAAGTAGCTGGAAGCTGGTCAATGCCGGGAATGAGGAACAATCTTATATTACCGGGACTTGTTTCCTTCAGGGCAGAAACAACTTGAATGAAGATTGGAAAACATTAAGTGTATTGGAAGGTAACCGTAAAAATGAGGCAATTAGTTTACTCGCCAAACCGGAATCAGTCCGTTACTTGCGCCTGCTGGTTACACAACCCACGCAGAAAACAGGAAGCCGCGATACCCGTATTTATGAATTTGAAGTCTACAAATAAAGTGAACTGTTTTTGCTCTCTCCATTGAGCATAAAATCAAAGGCCTGCAGATTAAAATTTGCAGGCTTTTTTAGTTTCTATAATCTTATAAAAAAGACTGCTGTGTGATTTTAGTAATACATTTCAGGAATCGAAATATTCAATTCCGCATGTAATACACCGCTCTTCTCAACCAGGCGCACTTTCTTTTCCCTGACCAACCATCCTAAAGCCAAACAAACTAAAGACTCTTGATGATGAGTCATCTCTCCCAGCTTTTCAACGGAAAGAGTTTTCCTTTCCGACAACAAAGACCAGATCTGACCGGCCTCTGAAACAACATCGTTTTTGTCCATAACACCTTGTTTTTAAATGTATATTATTCCTCACCATTTCCTAAGAAAGCCAAATACTTTTTAGCTTTAAAAATGAACAATTATACACCCGAAATAGTTTTATAAATCTGTGTAAATCAACATTAAAATGAAAGAAAAAGGATTAACGCCTTACAAATCTTAGTCTCCCTAAAACAAATTCTTTACATACATTGTTCTAAATAAAACTAAACATCAATTAAAACAAATACGCGATGGAAAATTATGAACTAATAGACAACACCGAAGAGAAACAATTTGAGTTTCATGTCGGCAAATACAGGCCGCTGATCGAATATATCATATCGAAAAACGGTGAAATATATCTGACTCATACAGAAGTTCCGGTAGAACTGGAAGGTAAAGGCATCGGCAGCCAATTGGTAGAAAAGGTACTTGCGGAAATAGAAAAACGAGAACTCCGCTTAGTTCCGATGTGTCCGTTCGTTGCCGGGTATATACAAAAACATCCGGAGTGGAAGCGTTTGATTATGAGAGGTATTAATATTGGATAATAAAGATAAAGAGTATGGGCAAAATTCATGAGTATTCAAATGGTGAGCTCACCATTATCTGGCAGCCGGACCTTTGTCAGCATGCCGGGATCTGTGTTAAGATGTTACCGAAGGTGTACAATCCTAAAGAACGTCCCTGGATCAAAATAGAAAACGCGACAACCGAAGAACTGATCAACCAGATCGGCAAATGTCCTTCGGGCGCATTAAGCTACAAGTTGGATAAAAAAGAGAAGTGACAACTACTCCTCTTCCTGCATCCCTTCCAGATAGCGTTCGGGAGCCAGTTCCATGCGCTGGAGGAAGCCAGCCAGGGCACTGTATGTTTGATTGTTTTCCGCCCGGTTCTGTAAAGCAATCTGGCGGAGACAATCGAATGGAATCGTATAATCCACATAAGGCATCAGATTACCATCCATAAAATCATATTCCGCATTGGCAGGATCACAAAACTGCACGATCCGCCACTCCTGTTCAGAAGCAAAACGAGGTTCTCTCACCTCAAGACAGGCATTGCAAAGCATAGAGAAGAGGCGGGAATCCCGTTTAAACCCTGTATGCTCTTCATCGTAAAAAAACTTATCATACTCCTGTTCCATCTGCGAAACAAACGTCTTCAGATTCTCTTCTTCATTATATTTGCAACGAAGCAAATATTTACCCTCGGCCAGACAATATTCTCCTATCGCTCCATAATCGAAAGTCAACCGTAGATATGGCTCATCTCCCTGTTTCAAGCCGGAAGAAATCTCCGGATTCTGGTATAAAGGGAGGGCATACATCTCCATTTCCGGACCGATCAGCATCCGGCGGTTAGTCCGGAAAAAAGGAATCTCACGCTTGCTGAACTCCCGGCCGATTTCTTTTTGCTCTTCATACAAAACGATTGCACGACGAAGGAGAGACAGACCATAGTCGATTTCTCCTTCAGAAAAACAATACATCAAATTGGGAACCCGAAGGCTGAAAGAGCATGGAGTCTGGGATCGTTGACACCCCCGAACAAAGGATTCTATTGAAACATAGGAATATAAATCCATATTTTATGATTTTTTTCGAGGTCAAATATACGAATTATATAAGAGATTACATATCTTTGTTTAAACATTTATAAACTATATAAAACCTATTGAACAAAATGAAACGTCGTGATTTCTTAAAGACCAGTGTTGTAGCGGGTGCAGCTTTATCTTTAAATTTTGAAGGACTACAGGCAGCCCTTTCCTCTAATACTGTTGCAGTAGAACAAGCCCCCGACTTGGTAGCAGTGATGGGTGGAGAACCGGAAGTAATGCTCGACAAAGCATTAGAAGCTCTTGGCGGTATTAATAAATATATCAAAAAAGGACAGAAAGTAGTCATCAAGCCCAATATCGGATGGGACCGTACCCCTGAACTGGCAGGTAACACCAACCCGCAACTGATAAAGGCACTTGTAAAGAAATGCTTCGAAGCGGGAGCGGAAAAAGTAACCGTGTTCGACCATACCTGCGACAACTGGCAGAAATGCTACGAAACAAGCGGTATCGCAGCAGCCGTAAAAGAAGCCGGCGGCATCATCATGCCGGGTAACGACGAAAAGTATTTCAAGGAAGTGGCTATCCCCGGCGGTGTAACGCTGAAAAATGCTAAGATACACGAATCGCTGATCGAAGCAGATGCCTGGATCAATGTTCCTATCTTGAAAAATCATGGAGGTGCCAAGCTTTCATGTGCGATGAAAAATATGATGGGTATTGTATGGGATCGTCGTTTCTTCCACCAGAACGATTTACAACAATGTATCGCCGATATCTGTACCTGGCAGAAAAAGCCGGTTCTGCATATCGTAGACGCTTACCGTATGATGCATCAGAACGGCCCGCAGGGAAAAAGCGCTGCCGACGTTGCAACCCTGAAATCGATGATCGTATCACCTAATATTGTTGCCGCAGATACAGCTGCCCTCGCATTGTTCAACCAGGTGAAAAAGCTGGATATGGATGCCGTAGGTCATCTTGGCAAAGGTGAAGCGCTTAAATTAGGATCTACCGATCTGAAGAAAATAAACATCAAACGTATTAAGATCTGATGAAGAAACCGAATTATCTAAAAGGATTGAGGGTACTGCTCGCAATCCTCTTTTTTGTACCCATACTTCTGTTCTTCGTTGATTTCTCAGGAGTTTTACCGGCCGACGTGCACAAGTTGCTGCATCTGCAACTGATGCCGGCACTGTTGGGTGGAATGATCGGCTTGATCCTGTTCCATTTCTTACTGGCACTGGTGTTCGGACGCATTTACTGTTCCGTGATATGTCCTGCAGGTGTATTACAGGATATCATCAACCGCCTGTTTTGCATCGGAAAGAAAAAGAAAAAAGGTATCCGGCGTTTCGCCTATCATAAACCGATGAACTGGCTTCGTTACATCTTGCTTGCCGTAACGGTAATAATGGCAATATTCGGTTTCAGCGGATTATGCCTGCTCTTAGACCCGTACAGCAATTTCGGACGTATAGCGGCCAGCTTATTTCGCCCCGTCGTAATGTGGGGTAATAATATCGCGGCCGACCTGCTGATGAAAATGGACAACTATTCTTTGTTTCATGTGACGATCAGCACCGTAACGGTATCCGGTCTGATTGCGGCAAGTATCGCGCTGATCGTCTTCATCGTCATGACTGTCTTTCGCGGCCGTCTGTTCTGCAATACGATTTGCCCTGTGGGAGCATTGTTGAGTATCTTCTCACGCTATTCGCTTTTCCGTATCTCTTTTGATAAAGTAAGTTGTACGCATTGCGGCAACTGCGAACACACTTGCAAGGCGGAAGCGATCAACAGCAAAGATCTGACGGTCGATACATCCCGCTGCGTGGACTGTTTCAACTGCGTATCATCCTGTGCGAAAGGAGGATTGCAATACCGCCTGCAGCTTCCAGGAAAGAAACAGCAGAAAACGACCGCCGATGCCGTGGCAGCACAACCATTACATATCGATCAACCTGCGGTAGCCAATAGCCGCCGTACTTTCCTGGCGACAGGTGCGACGATAGCGGCTTCCCTGCCTATCGTATCGGCCATTGCCGAAGAAACCGGAGAAGGTAAAAAACACAGAAAAGGCAGAAAGAAATGGCCGCCCCTCACGCCGCCGGGATCTATCAGCCTGGAGCGTTTCAAAGATAAATGCACGGGATGCCAGATATGCATAGTCCGCTGTCCGAGCCAGGTGCTCCGTCCGACGGGATTGGAATATGGCTTGGATTATATGTTGAAACCTCGCCTCGCCTATATCAGCAGTTACTGTAACTACGAATGTACGGTATGTTCCGATGTATGCCCTACAGGAGCAATCAAGCCGCTAACAGTAGAAGAGAAGGTAACGACACAAGTCGGGATAGCCACCTTCTTCCAAAACCGTTGTGTCGTAAACACGGAGGAAAAAGACTGTGGCGCCTGCTCCGAACACTGTCCGACTCAGGCCGTACACATGGTTCCCTACAAAGGGACGCTGACGATTCCGCAGATCAATCCGGATCTCTGCATCGGATGCGGCGGATGCGAATCGATCTGTCCGGTACGCCCGATGCGCGCCATTATCGTCAAGTCGAACGTAGAACATAAATATGTCGAGAAACCGAAAGAAGAAGAGGTAAAAGAGGTCGAAATTGACGATTTCGGGTTCTGACAACGGTGTATTTTTTCAAAAACCTGTATATCATGAAGCCTCGCTTGCGAAAGTGAGGCTTTTTCATTATGTTTGCCACACATTGAACATTAAACCATAAATTCCATCCGTCATGAAAGTATGTAGTTTTGCCTTATTTGTCTTATTGTTCTTCTGCCTCTCTTGTGACAATGAAGATATCACCTATGCAGATTGTAAAATTGTTGTTGAAGGTGACACAACGACTTTCAAGAATATCGGAGAAAAACGCACCTTCACCATCTCTGCGCTAAAGCAGAAATATGCGGATGGAATTGCTACAGATCAGTGGGTCCCGGTTTCGGAATCCGGAATCTCCGTTACAATAAAGTCTGATGAATTTAAGCTATCCCCCTCTTCCGGTACACTATTCCACATTAATGTAGAAGAAAACCAGGCAGACACTCTGGTACAAGCCTCGCTTCTTATTTCCGTCCTCGACGGGGCAGTAACGAAAACAGAAGAAATAACACTGAAACAATCCGCCTCTGAAATCTCTTATGCATACAAAATCGAATCCGAACAAAACCCGTTTATTATCCCCAAAGAAGGAGGTGAATTCTTCATTCCCTTTACATGCCAATGCCAACGTACAATCAATGGAAAAGAAAAGGAATGGGAATATTCGGATATGAAAAGATTGAGATATGTTGCCTACGTCAATAGCGGACTTTTCTCAGATTCCAAAGGGGAACGGGTCCGTTCACACCGGTTCGAAGCGGAAAGTACGGATAAACCGGGGCACTACAACCTCCATGTCATCGCTGCCGGTCCTTTCTACCTGGGGGAGAATACGAATTTCGAAATGTACTATGCGATCCGAAACCAGATTTTTGAAGGAGAAGAAGAGATCTACCTCTATCAAACATTCTCACAGGAGCAGGATCCCACAATTGAAGCCTCTTTCCCCCTACCTGTCTCCAATTCGGGACCGTTGAATATATGATCGGATTATCTTTCCCGCAAACTCTTTTTTCTTAGAAGAATTATGAGTTTCTTTGCAGTATGAAATTCGAATTACAACATAACGACACAAAATCAAATGCAAGGGCGGGTCTGATTACCACTGATCATGGAGTAATTGAAACGCCTATTTTTATGCCGGTCGGGACACAAGGCACCGTCAAAGGAGTGCACATGACCGAGTTGGAAGAAGATATCAACGCGCAAATTATTTTAGGGAATACATACCATCTGTATCTCCGCCCCGGGCTGGAAATACTGGAACAGGCAGGCGGCCTGCATAAGTTCAATACGTGGAACCGTCCGATCCTGACCGACAGCGGAGGCTTTCAGGTGTTTTCGCTCTCCGAGAACCGTAAGCTGCATGAGGAAGGCGCCATGTTCCGTTCTCATATCGACGGTTCCAAACACATGTTCACACCTGAGAAGGTAATGGATATCCAACGGATTATCGGAGCAGATATCATGATGGCTTTTGACGAATGTTGCCCCGGTGATGCAGACTATGATTATGCAAAGAAATCCCTTGGTTTGACGGAGCGCTGGTTGGATCGCTGCTTTAACCGTTTCAACTCGACAGAGCCGAAATATGGATACCGGCAAAGCCTCTTCCCGATCGTACAGGGCTGTGTCTATCCGGATCTGCGTCGTGAAGCGGCCGAAAACGTTGCCCGTAAGGAAGCCGACGGCAATGCGATCGGTGGACTGGCTGTGGGCGAACCGACCGAAAAGATGTATGAGATGATCGAGGTTGTCAACGAAATCCTGCCGAAAGACAAGCCCCGCTACCTGATGGGTGTCGGTACGCCGATCAATATCCTGGAAGCAATCGAACGGGGTGTCGATATGTTCGACTGCATCATGCCGACGCGCAACGGGCGCAACGGGCAGTTGTTTACCCGCTTCGGTACGATCAACATGCGCAATAAGAAATGGGAGAACGACTTCTCTCCTATCGACCCGGATGCACATTCGGCTATCGATACGCGCTATAGCAAAGCCTACCTGCACCACCTCATCAAGGTAAACGAGATGTTGGGGTTGCAACTGGCTTCCATCCATAATCTCGCGTTTTACCTGTGGCTCGTAAAAGAGGCGCGTAAACATATTATTGCCGGCGATTTCACGACGTGGAAAAGTGAAATGGTCCGCCAATTATCAAACCGGTTATAAGAAAGCTGTCACATGAAATTCAAACTGAAACGGATAGACTGGTATATCATCAAGCAATTTCTGGGCACATACGTTTTTGCTATCGCCCTGATTATCGCTATCTCCGTTGTATTCGACATAAACGAGAAGATCGACAAGTTCCTGAATCCGGACGTGCCGTTGAAGGCAATTGTCTTCGATTATTACATGAACTTCATTCCGTATTTTGCGAATTTGTTCAGCCCGTTGTTCACTTTCATAGCGGTTATCTTTTTCACATCGAAGCTGGCGGACAACTCGGAGATCATTGCGATGCTGGCAAGCGGAATGAGTTTCCGGCGGCTAATGTTGCCCTATGCGATCTCGGCAGCGATCATTGCGCTCAGCACGTTCGTCCTGAATGCGTATATCATTCCTCCGGCCAATGAGACCCGCATCGATTTCCAGAACACATACATCAAAAACAAGAAAGTCGATTATGTCCGTTCCGCCCAATTGGAGATCGAGCCGGGTGTAATAGCCTATTTTGACCGCTATGATGCACGTTCGAGTATGGGATACCGTTTTTCCCTGGAGCATTTTGAGGATAAGAAGATGGTTTCCCGCCTGACAGCAAATTCCATCAAATACGATTCGCTTTACAACTGGACAGTGATCGATTACATGATCCGCGATTTCGACGGCATGCGCGAACATATCACCGAAGGCAGCCGTATGGATACGACCCTGACGATCGTTCCTTCCGATTTCCTGATCTCTGTCAACGACTGCGAAACAATGACTTCACCGGAACTCGCCACCTACATCGAGCGCCAGAAGAAGCGGGGTATCGGAAATATACAGACCTTCCAGATCGAATATCACAAACGGTTTGCGGCTATCATGGCTGCATTCATCCTGACCTCCATCGGTGCCTCTCTTTCCTCCCGCAAGATTAAAGGCGGCATGGGACTGAACATTGGTATCGGATTAGGCCTGAGTTTCTCCTACATCCTCTTTACCACCGTCACCTCGACCTTTGCCATCAACGGCAACCTCAGTCCTGCCATGGCCGCCTGGATTCCGAATATAGTGTATACATTTATCGCGATTTATTTGTATCAGAAGGCTCCGAGATAAAGACGGCGGGGGACGGAAAAAGCAACGCCGGCTGAGTCCGAAGAGACAGCCGGCGTCATTAAAATAAATATTTCAGATCAAAATACTGATCAGCGAACAAACTTCACAGACTGGCTAACGCCATTTTCCGTTACGACGATTACATAGATACCTTTTGCCAGAGAAGAGGTAGAGATGTAAGCGTTATCGCCGGAAACAGTTCCGTTAACAAGGGTCGCACCAGTCATATTGATAATGCGATAGGTTGCTTTTCCGTTGTTGGCGATATACAGGCCACCTTCTACTGGTGTTACTTTCAGGTCGCTTACGGCGATATTATCGTTGCTTGTAGCAATGATTCCTAAAGCATTCGATTTGAAATAAGCACTGGCAATTGAAACTGGTGAGCCTTCCGGAATCACGTCGACTTTAATGATTTCGCTTGTCATGTCGGCTGTTGCATTAACAGTCATATTCGTGACGGTCTGAGCACCAGTTGTTTCATCATATGCATACGATTTGATATTCATTTCGGCAACGGCGTTTGTTCCGACGATGCTCGGGGTCACTTCGACGTCCATAACCGGCATTTTTGTGTCGTTAGCGTCAACCACATTATCATCATTCGTATCTACGAGAGTCTCTACAAGCATTCTGTAGGGGGCCACCTTGCCTTCTGTCGCCAGTTCGGTAACAACACGGTTAATGACAGAACGTACGGCAGACTTCGTATCTTTCAAAGTCAGATCCTTCGTATTATCGGTCATCGTAACGATTGTCGAATTAGCCAATTTAGAATCTTTCTTATCAGCGGAGCTATATACCATATTATCGATCGTCAGCACCAGATCCTTGTCTTTCTGTTCCATCTTGAACATAAGATCGCGCCATCCCTTGGCTTGTGCGTTTTCGTAAGACGTAAGCCCGATGGTTTTAATCGGCATCTGCTGATTGCTGAAATCAAGAGCAAGGGCAGCATCTCCCATCGGGATTTTCTGTGTAGGATCAGCTTCGGGAACACCATAGAGCGACATGGGGATTGCGCCGCCGGTCAAGAAACCGGCAATATCCATCGTTACCAGGAAATCTATAGCCGGCGTCTCAGGCTGTCCAGGCTCGGCCGGTGACAACATTCCCATAAGGGTTCTCATTCCTTCCTGAATATCCAGCGATGCCTCAAGCATAGAAGTCGCCGGATTCTGGGTCATGGAATATTTCAACAACGGCGTAGCATCACCTCCTAACAAAGACATTGTCATAGCCATTGTGAACGGAGCCAAATCGCCATCTTTACCAGTGGTAGTGATATTAATCTCCGCCAACGCCCCGACTTTGATAGTACCCGGCAGCTCGATCTTTAAGTCACGCCCTAAGAACATACTTGCCATCGGGATCGTTGTTGTCTTGAAGTCCGAAAATTCCACTTTCAGTTTCTCTCCAAGTACAGGAGCGATGAAGGCGGGAATGCCCGGAATGGCGGCAGTCGCAATTGTAATACTGTCCACTTGCAACTTGAACGGATCAGTCGCATCTGCCCGTAAACCGCTTTGTGCATTAAAAATAGGCAAACTTCCGATAAAATCCGAAGTCAACTGAGGCTTCGCCAATCCCAGGATGTCAAGACCGGTTTGCTCTTTGATCTGTTCGAATACGACAGGCAGAACTTCTTTCTGGATCTGTGTTTTCTGAGCCTCGCTCAACTGCACCGTCTGTGCAGAGGTGGTAAAGGAAGACGCCATTAAACATAGCGCCATACTGATCGATGTAAAAACTTTTTTCATAAATCTATTTTTTTAGATTAAACATAAAACGTTATTTGTTTTATAATGGTAGCAAAACTAAATAATAGCCATGACTTATGCAAGATAAAAAAGTTAACACCGGCCATTCATTTTCGAATAGCCGGTGTTATCTTAAATATAGACTATTAAATCTAAATAACAGCTTATAATTCTCCGGGGCGTTCTTCCGCAGGCGGAGCAGGCGGGATATCCGGATTATTCGGCGGGTTGGAAGGTTGCTTGATGCCTTTATGGCTCAGGATCGTTTTGAAGTAAGCGATTCGGGCATTGACATAATCGATAAAATCGGCATATGCGGATTCGCCATACACACGCACCAGGGAATTGATTTGCGCCACGATTTCGTCGTAGGCCGCCTCCGTCTGTTTACGGGGTTCGGCTACTCCGCCGGTCACCTTCGTCTGACTTTCCGTGATCCGGTTTTCGACCATTGCGTCGAATTCTTCATTAGCCGCTTCCAGACGGGTCACCCATTTATCGAGGTCCAATTTCGTGACATCTGCCTTAAAGGCATCACTCCTCAAATCCTGGATCAGGTTACGGCACATGCCGGTTTCTTTTTCCTGTGCGGCATTCGCGATGTTCGCGTACGAATCCAACAGGATCTTCAACCGTTTGCAGGCTTCCTGATCTTCGACATCGGGATAGGCACTGGGGGAAGCGACTTGCGACTGGACGATCCGGATAATATTATCGCGCTTTTCGTCTGCGGCATTCATCTTGGCGGTGAAAGCGCTTTTCGACAGGCATTCGAGTGCGCGGTCCATGCGCAGGATACCGTTGTCATAGGGAACGACTTGTTCCTTAATTCCTAATTTTTCGGCTGTTTCCGTTTTTATACGTGCCTGAATGCCCAAATGGAATTGATACGAGGTCTCCGCCGGTAGTTTTGTTTTGTTGAAATCAATGATTTGTTTCATGTTTTTCTGGCTTTTAATTTTATATTCAATTCATTGCCGCCCGGCAACGAACCTGTTTTTTATTGTGGTTCCGTTGCCGGACGGAAAAGGGCCCAAAAACTTTTTTTGAAACATTTGCCGGGCGGAAAAGGGCTCAAATTATTTTTTTGACTGCTTTTCCGCCCGCGAAATGCTCGATTTATTTTTTTGATGCTCTCGCCGCCCGGCAAAGTGTCCAAAAATTTTTTTTGGCCCCTTTGCCGGAATCCGTCCCTTTTCAGAACTGGCGACAAGGTAAGAATTATAAAAGACAGGACAAAACAAAACGTGAGAATAAAAAAACTATTCTACTACCAACATCTTATCGTTTACGGCAACCTTGTCGCCATCGGCGATGTAGACTTCTTTTACGACGCCGTCGATCGGGCTGCGGATCTCGTTCTCCATCTTCATGGCGACGAGGACACAGAGCGGAGTGCCTGCCGTCACCTCCTCGCCCGGTTTGACGTGGACGCGGAGGATGACACCCGGCATCTGGGCCGTGATCACCTGGCGTCCGGCGGCCTGCGAGCGGATGCGCGACTGGCGCATCTTCTTCAATTCGTCGATCACTTGGACCTGGAACAGGTCGCCTTTATTCTTCACTTCATACGTGTCGACCCCGATATTCGAGATTTGCACGCCGTGCGATTTATGGTTCAGGATGATGGAATGGATCGTGTCGCCTCCCATGTTGTAATCCACTTCGTAGATCTTTCCGTTGACGGAGACTATCTTGACCGGGCCGTCTTCCAGGATTTCCACCTTAAACTCGGTATCGGGTATATCGTTTACTGTTGCGAAATAAGTCGCTAATGCTTTTGCTGACATAATAAATCCTCCTTAATAATTATTGGCAGTCATCTGTAACTTGCCGTAATACTTCCACAGAGATTCGCCGACGAGCGGAACGGTCGTTGCCCGTGCGGCAGCCTCTTTCTCCTGCTCGAAATGTTTGATAGCGGCAGCGATCACGGCCACAAGCGGGTCATTGTTCTGGCGGCGTTTCAGGTCTTCCTTGTCGAACTTGGTGTCGATGAAGGTCGTGTCGTAGTTGCCGGAAAGGAATGTCTCGTTGTGCAGCACACGCTGGTGGAACGGAATGGTCGTCTTGATTCCTAAGATCTTATACTCACGCAGGGCACGCACCATGTTGGAGATCGCCGACTCGCGGTTACGCCCCCAGGCGCATAGCTTGGCGATCATCGGGTCATAGTGCAGGGACACCTCGAAGCCGGCATAGGCGGCGCTGTCCAGGCGGACATTACGTCCTTCAGGAGCCTCGCGCACTTTGATAATGCCGGGCGAAGGCATGAAATTGTTCTCCGGGTCTTCGGCATAGATACGGCATTCGATGGCCGCCCCGCGAAACTCGATGTCTTCCTGCTTATAGGGAAGCGGATTGCCGGATGCCACCAGGATCATGTCGCGCACCAGGTCGACGCCGGTACACTCTTCCGTCACGGAGTGTTCCACCTGCAGGCGGGTGTTCATCTCTAAGAAATAGAAATTCTGATCCTTGTCCATCATAAATTCGAGCGTCCCGGCGCTGTAATAACCGATCTTGCGACAGGCTTCGACGGCCGTGGCCAGCATCTTCTGCCGCGTCTCGTCTTTCACGAAGGGCGAGGGAGCTTCTTCGATCACCTTCTGGTTGCGGCGCTGGATCGAGCACTCGCGGTCGTAGAGGTGGATCACGTTCCCATATTTGTCACCCAACACCTGCACCTCGATATGATGCGGATGCTCGATGTATTTCTCTATATAGATCGCGTCATTGCCGAACGAGTTGGCGGCTTCCGAGCGGGAAAGACGGAAGGCTTCATCCAGCCCCGCCTCATCGCGGACCAGGCGCATTCCTTTTCCTCCTCCTCCGGCAAGCGCCTTGAGCATGATCGGATAACCGACTTCGAGCGCCACACGGCGCGCTTCTTCCAGCCCGGCAACGGGTTCCTCCGTCCCCGGAACGATCGGGACACCGGCTGCGGCCATAATCTTACGGGCTTCCGTCTTGACCCCCATACGGGCAATCACATCAGCGCTCGGTCCGATAAAGATGACGCCTTCCTCCTCGCAACGGCGGGCAAAATCGGCATTTTCCGACAGGAAACCGTAACCCGGATGGATGGCGGCGCCGGTCTTTTTGGCTATCGAGAGGATCAGTTCCGGCTTCAGGTAAGAAGTGTCGGCTGCATCCTCGGAGATGCAGTAGGCTTCTTCTGCATAGCGGACATGCAGGGCGCCCCGGTCGACATGCGTATAAATGGCGACGGTGGGGATATTCATCACGCGGCAGGTACGAAAGATACGCATGGCGATCTCGCCGCGGTTGGCTACTAATACTTTCTTAATCATAACTGACTGCGTTTTAAAGTGGAAGATTGGAATGTTTCTTCGGCGGATTGGACTGCCGTTTGTTAGCCAACAGCTCGAAGCTGCGGATCAGGCGCGGGCGGGTCACCGAGGGTTCGATAATCTCGTCCACATATCCCAACTCGGCCGCCCGGTAGGGATTGGCGAATTTCTCGCGGTAATCGTCCTGCAATTCTTTGCGTTTCTTCTCCACGTCTTCCGCCTTTTTCAGTTCTTTGCGGAACAGGATGTTGACGGCGCCGTCGGGGCCCATCACGGCAATCTCGGCTGTCGGATAGGCAAAATTGATATCGCCCCGGATATGTTTGGAGCTCATCACATCGTAGGCGCCTCCGTAGGCTTTGCGCGTGATAACGGTCACTTTCGGGACAGTCGCCTCGCAATAGGCATACAGCAGTTTGGCGCCGTGGCGGATGATTCCCTCGTACTCCTGGTTCACGCCCGGCAGGAATCCGGGTACATCCACAAACGTCAGTAGCGGGATGTTGAACGCATCGCAGAAACGGACGAAACGGGCCGCCTTCACCGACGCATTGATATCGAGCGTCCCGGCCAGGGCAGCCGGCTGGTTGGCCACCACCCCGATTGTTTTCCCGTTCAGGCGGATATAGCCGACCAGGATATTACGGGCATACTCTTCCTGTACTTCAAAGAAGTTATTATCGTCTGCCACCGACACGATCAGGTCTTTCATGTCGTAAGGCTGGTTCGGGTTGGTAGGAACCAGATTGTTCAGCTGTTCGTCGATGCGGTTAGCGCTGTCGGTCGTCGGGACGAAGGGAGGTTCTTCCATATTATTGTTCGGCAGGAACGACATCAGTTCGCGTATCTTCATAACGCACTCCATGTCGTTATCCGCCGTGAAATGGGCCACGCCGGATTTTGTGCTGTGCACTTCCGAACCACCCAAATCGTTCATCGTCACCTCTTCCTGCGTCACGCTCTTCACCACTTCCGGTCCGGTGATGAACATATAGCTGGAATCTTTCACCATAAAGATAAAATCAGTCAGCGCGGGCGAATAGACCGCTCCCCCGGCGCACGGGCCCATGATGGCGCTGATCTGCGGGATCACGCCCGAAGCAAGGGAATTACGCAGGAATATCTCCGCATATCCGGCCAGCGAACGGACTCCTTCCTGGATACGCGCCCCGCCGGAGTCGTTCAGGCCGATCACCGGAGCTCCGAGCTGCATGGCCATATCCATAATCTTGCAAATCTTACGCGCATACGTTTCCGACAATGCACCGCCAAAGACCGTAAAGTCCTGGGCAAAGACAAAGACGGTACGTTTACCTATCATCCCGTAGCCTGTCACGACCCCATCGCCCAGCGGACGCTGTTTCTCGAGTCCGAACTCGGTACACCGATGGGTGACAAACTTGTCTACTTCGACGAAACTGCCTTTTTCAAGAAGCAGTTCGATACGTTCGCGTGCAGTCAGCTTTCCTGCCGCATGTTGTTTCGCGATCCGGTCTTCTCCGCCACCTAATTCAGCCTGATGGTTGAGAGCCGCTAACTGATCAATTTTCTCTTTCATGGGATTTGCGGTTTAATTGTGTTTTGTGCAATGTAATCATTTATATATTACTTATTATCAGATGCAAGGATAGGATTTATCTATCACCTGATAAGTAATATTTATTACAACACGCCTTTTCCCGGGAAAGAGAGGAACAAATGCCTATATCAATACAGATATAAATCTTTCATCTTTTGAATATCGACCTGCAAAGTTTCGGTCAGGAACTTATCCACCGAGCCGTATTTCTCCGTAATCTTGTCATAGGCAGCATTCAGGTAATTCTCCTTTACGGTCACCAGCGGGGCGATAGCGGGAAGCATAGCGACATACCGGTCGTATTTCCCGGCGATACATTCTTTACTGAACATATAGTCATTCATAATCGTCGCCTTGTCCACGCCAAGAGCGGAGAGAATAAGCATCGTCGCCACTCCCGTACGGTCTTTTCCGGCGGAACAGTGGTAGCTCAACGGCAGACAGTTTTCATTCTGTACATACGTAAAGAATTGTTTCAGCATGGCGACATATTCATCCACGCTCACGATTTCCTCGTACGTCCTGACCATGATCGGTTCCAGTTGTTCGGCTGTCGCTCCACCGCTTATATAGCCGATAACTTCGTCCGAAAAGATATTACCGGCATTGATCGGCAACTCATATGTCTTTTCGACAGTCGAAGGGTTCTTGTCGTATGCTTCCGGTATCATACCTCCCATGCCGCCTTTCTTTTCGGCTTCCGTACGGAAATCGACAACCGTTTTCAGGCCGGTGCTGGCTAAATAAGCCAAGTCTTCATCGGTCAGCTTGTTCATTTCATCGGTACGGAAGATTTTCCCCCACTTCACAAACCGCCCTTCACTATTCTTGATGCCTCCCAGGTCACGGAAGTTATATCCGCCCTGCATCGGCAAATGTTTTTCGGCGACAAATCCCTGCCCTTCCGAGGTCGTAAACAGGAAGAGGGATCTTTTCTTCGTATCAGTATCCAGGTTGAAAGTCCCTTTTCCGCTTCCATCCAGATAAGGTGTACTCAGATCAATATCATCCTCAGCCGTTCCCGCATATAATTGCCAGGCATTATCAGTAGAAACATTCAAGACCGCTTTCTTGGTTTCAGCATCACGCACAAGTTCCACCTGCCCGCTTATATCCTTGCCGGAATAGCCGGGCGCAAGTTTATTATCGTCATCATCATCGCAGGACGACATAACAGATACTACACAGAGTGATGCCAAAGCATAACAGAATACACCTTTTTTCATAAAAATCTTTTTTAATTCAACATTAATAGCGGGTGAAGTTAGGGATTAAAAGCGAGCCTCAAAAAAGGCGTTCTTATACATTATTACGAATAAACATACACTTCCCGTTTTCCGCTCCGCCAATCTTTCAGAACTGAATATTTAAAATTCAAATCCTTCGTTGTCCCCTGTCACTGTTTCCTTTCTTTTAGATGTTAAATATCATTTAGCGACATAATCCCGCCATACCTATGTCATAAAAGTTTCATCCTAATGAAACAAAAGTTCCTCTAGGGTGAAACTTTAGTTCCATGCCGGAGAAACTTTTGTTTCACCTTTACAAAACAGGTGAAACTATTTAACAAATAGATTAACTTTCCCCACTGTAATCCTGTATAGTAAACTTTTTTACGTACTTTTGTCTTCTAATTTAAAAACCTGAATAAATCAATTAATTTAAACATGAAACGCTTAATGGCTAATCGCAAACAGAAAAAAGCGATCCTGATCGCCCTGACTGTGCCGTTCATGCTGTCATCTGCACCAGTTATGGCAATAGCAGCCCCGGAAAACGGGACGGCTATCACCCAGCAGGGACAAATGATCACCGGCATACAAAGGATTAATCCGACAACAGTCGACGTAATCTTCTCCAACAACCAGCGGATGACATTCGACTTCTACGGAGACAATATCTTCCGCGTCTTCCAGGACAATAACGGCGGCATTATCCGCGATCCGGAAGCTAAACCGGAAGCCCAAATCCTGGTCAACAATCCCCGCCGTCCGGTATCCGCATTGGAGATCAAGGACGAAGGCGGACAGGTGACCATCACGACCGGAAAAGTCCGGTTGCAATTGGACAAATCGACCGCCTTGCTGAAAGTCACCAACCTTGCCACCAACAAAGTGGCCTTCGAAGAGGTGAAACCGGTGGCTTACGAAAAAGGCAAGACAATCCTGACGCTGAAAGAAACCCCCGACGAATACTTCTACGGCGGCGGCGTACAGAACGGACGCTTCTCGCATAAAGGAAAAGCAATCGCCATCGAAAACCAGAACAGCTGGACGGACGGAGGCGTGGCCTCTCCCACTCCCTATTACTGGTCTACGAACGGCTACGGCTTTATGTGGTACACCTTCAAACAGGGAAAATATGACTTCGGCGCAGCCGAGAAAGGAACGGTGAAACTGTCTCACGACACGGACTATCTGGATGCTTTCTATATGGTTAACGACGGCCCTGTCGCCCTGCTGAACGATTTCTACCAGCTGACCGGTAACCCGGTGCTGTTGCCTAAGTTCGGTTTCTACCAGGGACATCTGAATGCCTACAACCGCGACTACTGGGTGGAAGACGAAAAGGGTATCCTTTTTGAAGACGGCAAACGCTACAAGGAAAGCCAGAAAGACAACGGCGGTATCAAAGAATCACTGAACGGCGAAAAGAACAACTACCAGTTCTCCGCACGTGCCGTGATCGACCGCTATAAGAATCACGATATGCCACTCGGCTGGCTGCTGCCTAACGACGGCTACGGAGCCGGCTACGGACAGACCGAAACGCTGGACGGGAATATCCAGAATCTGAAGAGCCTGACCGACTACGCACATCAGAACGGTGTTGAGATCGGTCTCTGGACTCAATCGGACCTGCATCCGAAAGACAGTATCAGCGCCTTGCTGCAACGCGACATCGTGAAAGAAGTGCGCGACGCAGGTGTACGTGTCCTGAAAACAGACGTGGCCTGGGTTGGCTGGGGCTACTCATTCGGACTGAACGGTGTGGCCGACGTCGGACATATCATGCCGTATTACGGAAACGATGCGCGTCCGTTTATCATCTCCCTCGACGGTTGGGCCGGTACGCAGCGCTATGCCGGTGTCTGGTCGGGTGACCAGACAGGCGGACAATGGGAATACATCCGTTTCCACATCCCGACTTATATCGGTTCCGGACTTTCCGGACAGCCGAACATCACGTCTGACATGGACGGTATCTTCGGAGGCAAAAACCTGGCAATGAACACCCGCGACTTCCAATGGAAGACCTGGACGCCGATGGAGCTGAATATGGACGGCTGGGGATCGAATGAGAAATACCCGCATGCCTTAGGCGAACCGGCTACTTCCATCAATCGCTGGTATCTGAAAATGAAATCGGAGCTGATGCCGTATGCCTACAGCATCGCCCGCGAAGCGGTAGACGGCAAGCCGATGATCCGCGCCATGTTCCTCGAAGATCCGAATCCTTATACATACGGTAAGGCTACGCAATACCAGTTTATGTATGGCCCGTACTTCCTCGTTGCCCCGATCTATCAGGAAACACAGGCTGACGAGAAGGGTAACGACATCCGCGACGGCATCTACCTGCCCGAAGGCGAATGGTTCGACTATTTCACCGGTGAACAATATACAGGCGGCTGCGTTGTCAACAACTTCGCATCTCCGCTTTGGAAACTGCCGGTATTCGTGAAAGCCGGTGCGATTATCCCGATGACGAACCCTAATAATAATGTAAAGGAAATCGACAAGAACCTGCGTATCTACGAACTCTATCCATCGGGCTACAGCTCGTTTACGGAATATGACGACGATGGCCGGACACAGGCCTATTTGAATGGCGAAGGAGCTACGACACTGATAGAGATCGGTAACAACAATGATCCGGCAGTGAAAGTCGTGATCGGCAATAAGACCATCATCGATTCAAACGGTAAAAATAACCCGGATAAAGTCACGGTCACGATCCACCCGACAAAAGGGAACTTCGACGGCTTCGTGAAGGAAAAGGCTACCGAACTGCGCATCAACCTTTCGGAAATGCCGAAGAAGATCACCGCTAAAGTAGGCTCTTCCAAAGTGAAACTGACCGCAGCCCGCTCGATGGACGAATACCTGAACGGCACGGATGTTTACTTCTATGACGCAACTCCTAACCTGAACAAGTTCGCCACCAAAGGAAGCGAGTTTGAAAAGGTTATGATCACCAAGAACCCGCAGTTGTTGGTGAAGCTGGCTGCTACGGACATCACCGAAAATGAAACCATTGTCAACATTGACGGATACAAATTCGAAATGGGCGACAGCCACCGCATTTCTACCGGTTCACTGACTGCACCGACAGTACAGGTGGCGGATGAAAACATCGAAGCCTACACGCTGAAACCGACTTGGAACAAGGTCCCCGGTGCAGATTTCTACGAAATCGAGTTCAACGGTATGCTGTACACGCAGATCAAGAACACCGGACTGCTGTTCGACGACCTGAGTGCCGAAACAGACTATACATTCAAAGTCCGTGCAGTCAACAAAGACGGCCAGTCCGATTGGTCTTCCGTCTCTGTCAAGACAAAGTCCAACCCGCTGGAATTTGCGATTAAGGGCATCCGTGGCGAAGTGACAGCCGAAGAACAGGAAGGCTTCGAAATCTTCCGTCTGTTCGACTTTGCCGAGCTGGGCGATATGTTCCACACGAAATACCGCAAAGATGCAATGCCGTTCGATATGATTATCGACCTGCGCACAATCAACCAGTTGGATAAATTCGACTACCTGCCTCGCCAGGATGGCGGCAACGGTACGATCCTCGCCGGCTCCGTGTCCTACAGTATGGATAAAGAAGACTGGACGGCTGTCGACTCCTTCCGCTGGGAACGCACCGGCGACGTGAAGACATTCACATTCAAGGAACAGCCGAAAGCCCGTTATATCAAGCTGCACATCACGGAAGGCGTTGGCAACTACGGTGCCGGCCGTGAACTGTATGTATTCAAGGTTCCGGGAACCGAAAGCTATCTGCCGGGCGACATCAACAACGATAAGAAGATCGACGCAAACGACCTGACTTCGTATATGAACTACACCGGTCTGCGCCGTGGCGACAGCGATTTCGACTACGTCAGCGCCGGCGACATCAACCGCAACGGCCTGATCGACGCATACGACATCTCGGTTGTTGCCACCCAATTGGAAGACGGCATTGAAGATCCGGGCACGGACCGCGTAGCCGGAACAATCGAGTTGAGCACTCCGAAGCAGACTTACAACGCAGGCGAGACAATAGAAATCCTCGTGAAAGGCAAGGATCTCAAAGCTGTTAACGCACTGAGTTTCGCCCTTCCGTACGACCAGCAAGACTATGACTTCGCAGGTATCGAACCAGCCGGTCTGGGAGCCATGGAGAACCTGACGTACGACCGCCTGCACACAAGCGGTCAGAAAGCGCTCTACCCTACTTTCGTCAACCTGGGCGACAAGGCGACACTCGAAGGTTCAACGGATCTCTTCACCATCAAGCTGAAAGCCAAACGCAAGGTTAAATTCAACCTGAAAGCGATCGACGGCATCCTGGTGGACAAGAACCTGAATATGCAGAAGTTCTGATTTACCGGACGCTGATAACACAGACGAGCGCAGATTAACGCAGATTTAAATTATATTTCTGCGTTATTCTGCGCTCGTCTGCGTAGTCTGCGTCCCCTAAAATACGAACTACATATTCGCTTTGCGTGCCAACTCGAACAGTTTCGGGTTGATATGGCAATAGCCGTTTACGTTCTTATCCAGATAATCCTGGTGGTAATCTTCCGCCGCATAGAAATTAACGAGCGGTTCTATTTCGATCGCAATCGGATCGGTATATTCTTCTGCCAATTCATGTATGGCTGCTTCAATAACCGGGATATCTTCTTTATCCGTATAATAAATGCCCGTACGATACTGCAAGCCGCTGTCACCACCTTGCCGGTTGACACTGGTCGGATCGATCGTCTGGAAATAAAGTTCCAGCAATAACTGCAATTTGACGATTTGCGGATTATAGACAACCTTGACGGTCTCGGCAGCTCCGGTATTCCCGGTACAAACTTCCTGATAGGTCGGATTTGCGACATGGCTGTTCGCATAACCTACTTCCGTACTCTCCACACCTCTGATCTGTTTCAAGAAATGTTCCGTTCCCCAGAAGCATCCGCCAGCCAGGTATATTTCAGCATTTTCTTTTCTTTCCATATTCTCTTTTAATATTAATGAGTCATATTAGTAAACATAAGCCTGCCACAAAAGTAATAAAAATAACTATTCGACATACAGTCAGGCATTTCCCCTGCCACCAGAGAACGATTCCCCCCGATTGGCTGTTATATGGATAAATCAGTATCAGATATGAAAAATAAAGAACATCAGAAACGTGTAGCAGCCATCCATGACCTGTCGGGTTTTGGGAAATGCTCACTGACAGTAGCTTTACCCATTCTTTCAGCAGCCGGCATAGAAGCATGCGCCATGCCGACAGCCATCTTATCCACCCATACGGGCGGTATCAACGGATATACCTATCGCGACCTGACAGGCGATATGCGGGCATTTATGCAGCACTGGAAATCCTTGAACATCAAATTCGACGCCACATACAGCGGCTTTTTAGGATCATTCGACCAACTGGATCTTGTCAAAGAGTTCTTCACCCTGTTCAAGTCGAAAGACAATCTGATCCTGGTTGACCCGGTCATGGCAGACAACGGCGAACTATACCGGATATTCAAACCGGAGTTTGCCGCAGGCATGCGTTCACTATGCAAGAAGGCGGATATCATCGTCCCCAACCTCACTGAAGCAGCGTTATTGCTGGAAGAAAGTTATCATCCCGGACCTTACACACAGGCATATATCGAAAATATCTTAAAGAAACTAAGTAAGCTCGGACCGGAAAAAGTCGTACTGACAGGCGTTTACTTCAGAGAAGAAGAGTTGGGAGCCGCGACCTACGACAGGAAAGAAGAGGCAGTCGGTTTCCTGTTCACCCAAAGGATACCGGGCGCTTATCATGGGACAGGCGATATCTTTGCAAGCGCCCTGCTATCCGGGCTGCTGAATAATTTCAGCTTAAACGAATCGGCGCAGATAGCCGTAAACTTTACGGCAGACAGCATACGCCGGACCTACAAAGCAAAAACAGATTACCGTTTCGGTGTTAATTTTGAACAATGTATCCCTGACTTTCTAAAAGAACTCAAACTGATATAGTTATTCCAATTTTATTTTTCATCTTTGCAGAATAATAGCACATAAATATGAGTAAAACTAAAATAGCAATTTCAGGCATAGGGGCCGTAGGCGGTTACTACGGAGGACTATTGGCTGCCCGTTACAAAGATTCGGATAATGTAGATATTTATTTCATCTCCCGAGGTAAGAACCTGGAAGCAATCCGGGAAAACGGTATTGAAGTCAAAAATACATTCCTGACGATAAAATCCAGGCCTACTCTTGCAACCGATAATCCTGCCGAGATAGGCCCGGTCGATTACCTGTTCTGTTGTACCAAAAGTTACGATCTGGACGAGAATATAGCTCAACTGGCTCCGGTAATCGGACCAGACACGGTTATCATCCCTCTCCTGAATGGTGTAGACATTACGGAGCGCATACAGAAATTATTACCGGACAACGAAGTCTGGAAAGGATGCGTATACATAGGTTCCCGTCTGGTCAGACCGGGAAGAATCGAGAAATTCACGATTAAAGACCGCGTCTTCATAGGGAATAACAAGGAAGACAAAAAACGGGTGAAGGAACTGCAGGAGATATTGGCTAACGCCCGTATCCTGACAACTGTACCGGACGACATCGATCTGGAGATATGGAAAAAGTTCTTAATGATCTCGACAGCTGCGACCATTACGTCCTATTTCAATGAAACGATAAGTGAAGTGCTTGCCAACCACATCGATATGTTCATCACATTAAGCTATGAGCTGAAAAGCGTGGCAGAGGCAAAAGGCATCCGGTTTAAAGAGAACCCTGTGTTTTCTTCTATTGAAGCGCAGAAGATTATGCCGAACAATTCCACCACGTCCATGCACAGCGATTTCAAACGGGGCGGCCGTACGGAACTGGAGACACTGACGGGCTATGTTATCCGGACCGCTGAGGAATTAGGGGTTGAAGTGCCGACTTACCAGTTTATGTACAAAGGGTTGACCCAGTTCCCCTATCCTGTCGATTAATGTCCTGGCGGGCTTGACCCGCCATCTCATCCTCATCTTATCCTGTGTTATCAGCATAGGATGAGGTTGCGGGTCAAGCCCGTAATGACATACGAATAACAGGCAAATCTAATTATCGATATTATATGAAAAACAAAGTATGCTTATCTCTTATCCTGTGTTTGTTAGTCAATCTGGCAGGATATTCACAAAGTGCCGTGTTCGAATCGCTCTCATTCGACAGTCAGAAATTAGGAAGGAAAGTCTCTTACTCCGTCTACCTGCCTTCCGATTACAACACCTCGAAAAGGAACTATCCGGTTCTTTACCTGTTGCATGGTTATACAGACAACGAGACAAACTGGATACAGATGGGCCAGGTGAAAACGATTGCCGACCGTGCGATCGCCAACGAAGAGGCAGTCCCGATGATCATCGTCATGCCGGACGCATGGGACACCTGGTATGTGAACCAGTATGACGGAAAGGTTCCTTACGAAGATATGTTTTTTGAAGAACTGATCCCTTATATGGAAAAGACCTATCGCGTTCGCAGCAACCAGGAAAGCCGCGCGATTACCGGACAGTCGATGGGCGGATACGGATCGTTCCTCTACAGCCTGCACCATCCGGATATGTTTTGCGCATGCGCCCCGCTTAGTGCCGCCGTCTTCGACGACTCGGTCATGGATACGCGGAAAGCCAAATCTCACAAAGACCTGTTCAACCGCCTGTTCGGGCCGGGCGACGAGCACTGGCATAAGAACAGCGTCGAGAAGATCCTTTCCGACTGGGACGAAAACAAACTGCCCAACATCCGTTATTATATCGATTGCGGAGACAAAGACGGTTTGCTGGACGGTAATTTCCAGGTTCACCAGATCATGCGGCAGAAGAACATCAAACACGAATTTCGCGTGCGCGGCGGCGGACACTCCTGGACATACTGGCGAACAGCTCTGCCGGAGGTCCTGAAGTTTGTCAGCCAGACATTCAGCAGAAGCTAACCCGGCTATTTCCCGCAAATATCCTTGAACGGGCAATACGCACAGGCTTTCCCGTTAGGTGTCTGTATGAAAGGAGTTTCTGCTCCGAATATTTCATCCAGGCACTTCCGGAGGCCATTCTCGAAGTCCGTATAATAATTGGCAAAATCGACAACCTGCTCCGTCTTGCTCCGGTCGATGCGTTGGTAGACGCCGGCATCGAAGGATGGAGAAAAGAGTGTCCGCATATAATATATGCCTGGCTGTATCGCTTTTCCGGCGGGAGCCATGCCATACATCCAGGCATACATAAACACCTGCATGACAGCTTTGGAGCGGTCCGTTTCTTCTTTATCGAAAAGGGCGTCGACAGATGTAAACAGAGGTGTGCCGCTCCCGCTTTTATAGTCGATGATACGGACGGCATCACGCACCTCGTCTATACGGTCGATAAAGCCCTTGAGTTGTATCTCGCTCCTATCCGTAAGCGTGAACAGCCTGTTAATCTTCCTTTCCGATTCGATATACCGGAAAGGTGTCAGTTTGCCATCACGTTCCAGTACCTTCTCTACATACTTGCGGATCATCTCGCCGATCAGGAAATTCTGTCCGGTAAGCGGACGGACAATATCTGTTTTGAAGAACACTTCGGCGAAGGCACGGGCAACAGCTCCCGTCAGGGCAGCCGTATCTTTCCGGATCGCTTTCAGCAAATCGGCTGTTACCATCTTTCCGCAGAAAGGCTTGTATAATTCCTCCATCACTTTATGCAGGATACTCCCGAAGACATTGCTTTCGATCGTCTCGCTCACCTCCTCTTCCTCCTGTATGCCTTCGACAACCGAGAAATAGAATTTCAACGGACAATCCAGATACGTATTGATCGCACTGGCCGAAATCGCACGCGGCCCGTCTTTACGGAAGACGGCCAGGCGGTTCATGACCTCTTCCGTCTTGGCGACCTGCAGGGCCGGGGTCTTGGAGGAAGAGACATTATAGACAACTAACTTGTTTTGTATCGGTTCCTCGTAGTGATAATGCAGCTGATGGACAAAGCGACTCACCTCGCCCGTCTGCAATCCGTTACTCCGCGTGTCATAGAGCAGGCTGACATGGCTGGCACGGTAGATCAGGCGATAGAAATGGTAGGCCCAGACACTGTCCTGGTGCTCGTATGTCGGCAAGCCGAAACCACGACGCAGGTTGTAAGGGATAAACGAATTGGCTGCTTTCTTCAACGGGAAGATTCCCTCATTCATGGAAAGGATGATCAGACGGTCGAAATCGAGCGCACGCGTTTCCAACACACCCATGATCTGCAATCCGGAAAGAGGTTCACCGTGGAAAGGAATCGTAATCGTATCCGTCACCCGCTTCAGCAGACGGAAATAGGTGTCGATCTTCATCTCGACGTTGGCCTCCTGCATGACTTCCTTCATCCGGTTGACAGTCGTAAAGTAGTGGAAGATAAATTCTTGCTCCACGTCCTTAATCGTCAAGCGGCTCTCTTCGTCGTCGCTTTCTTCACTACCAATCGCTTTGTTCAACTCCTGCAAGACATTGATCAGGTAATCCGAGAATGTATCTACAGCCGTTACCGGAGTAAAAAGGATGGATAGCAAAGCGGTCCTGTTCAGATCCGCATACGAAATGTATATCTTGTTATTCTCCGAAATATCTTTCACGAGTCCGGAAATCACATCCGGGGAGGTCGTCATTATGTAACGGTGGTTCAGGATCGGCAAGACATCCCGAAAATAGAATACCGGCTGCCTGTCCACATAACGCACGTTCTTCTGCAAAGCTAAAATATATTCCATCAGGGAAGCCACCGGAGTACCTGCCAACGGATACCCCATCGTCACATTAATCCGCCTGATCTGTTCAGGGATTGCGTTCAGAACCGGGATCAAGAGATGTTCATCCGGCAGGATTACAGCTGTCTTCAAGGCCTCTTCGGCACTCATTTCATCCTCCTTGCAAAGATCGCTCAGGATGCTATACACCTGCTTGGCCTGCCCGATACCGGAAGGGATACCGATCACTTCGATTTGAGGTGAACGGTGTTCGCCAGTGTTTTCACCATCGACTGCCAAGGGATACTTCGACGGGAACTGCTTCAAGTTTCGTTCCACAAAATAGGAAGCCTTATTATCCGGATCAGTCACCTTCGGAGAAGCATAATCCCAATAGAAATCCGCGATACCCTGTTTTTGCAACAGGGCGAGGAAACGTTCTTCTGCCACAGACAGGGCGTTCAGACCGACAAATACAACCTTCGTATAAGGCAGGTCACAACATTCCTCCCTCTCCATCCGCTCGACCACTTCCCGGAAAATCATCCCCTCATAACCTTTATTTTCAGCAGACAACGCCTCCCGCAAGTCTGCATACAAAGCATACAGAATCTGCCAGACAGCCAGGAACTCTTCCTGATTCGGAGTATCTCCCTTCGGATAGAAGGATGACCAGAACGTCCGGATAGCAGCAATCTGTTCCGGACTCAGAAAACTGAAATCATTCTCAATCTCGCGCAGGTCTGTCACGTTCGTGAACAGCATACGGGCATCCGCCATATACTTGTCGATGTCGTCAAAGTCGTTCAACAACATCTCACCCCAATAGAGGAACTCGTCGAACGTTTCGGACGAACCGCTATGCTCCAGATAAATGCCATACAATTTGAACAGCATACTGATCCGGTCGGCAGTCTGCTTGCCGCTAAGTTGCACGAAAAGGTCATTTATCGTCAGGATAGTCGGTGAGAAAAGCGGCTTCCCGGCTACCTCCGACAGGTATTTCTGGAAGAAAAGTCCTGTACGGCGGTTCGGGAAAACAAAGGCCAACCGGCTGATCTCCGCCCCATATTGAGAGTAAAACAGGGAGGCGACCTGATATAAGAATGGTTTCATTAAGCTGAGTATTAAGCTAATATATTTTCTATCGTTTGTAATTCATCTTCCGAGAAAGCGATATTCTCCAATGCTTTCAGGTTGTCCATCAACTGGGCTACGGAGCTGGCGCCGATCAGGACGCTCGTCACCCGCTCATCTTTCAGCAACCAGGCAAGTACCATCTCGGCCAACGTCTGGCCACGTTTTCCGGCCAACTCGTTCAGTTGGCGGATTTTGGCAACCACCTCGTCCGTCACCTGCTCCCGTTGCAAATGTCCTGTAGATTTAGCCGCCCTGGAGTTTTCAGGAATACCGTTCAGGTATTTGTCCGTCAACATTCCTTGTGCCAGCGGAGAGAAAGCGATCATCCCGACTCCCTCCTGTTTCAGCAGAGGCAGCAGGTCGGGTTCCGTCCAACGGTCCAACATGGAATAACGTGATTGGTGAATCAGGCAGGGCACCCGGTGTTCCTTCAATACGGCAAGCGCCTTTTCCGTTTGCTCGGCATTATAATTCGAGATACCTACGTAGAGCGCTTTTCCTTGGCGCACGATATCAGCGAGTGTTCCCATCGTTTCTTCGACAGGCGTCTGCGGGTCCGGGCGGTGCGAATAGAAGATGTCCACATAATCCATCCCCATCCGTTTCAGGCTCTGGTCCAGGCTTGCCATCAAATACTTACGGCTTCCCCAGTTCCCGTACGGGCCGGGCCACATATCATATCCGGCTTTTGTGGAAATGATAAGCTCGTCGCGGTAGTGTCTCAAACCTTTCTTTAATATACGGCCGAAGTTCTCTTCCGCCGATCCGTAAGCAGGGCCGTAGTTATTGGCAAGATCAAAGTGCGTGATTCCATTGTCGAAAGCAGCATGTGCAATCTGTATAAAATTGCTGAACACGTCCACACTGCCAAAGTTATGCCACAATCCCAAAGAAACGGCAGGCAACAGTAATCCGCTTCTTCCACAACGCCTGTAAACCATATCGGCATACCGGCTTTCTTTTGCTTTATACATTTCCATACTATGATATATTGTTACAATGAATCCTTTTAGGAGAGACAAATATAAGCAAAAAAAGGCTATCCGTTTATTCTACTGCTATTCATGTAGGCTGAATTGTCTGTTTGTTATTTCCAAACACTCAAAAACTTCCAATTATCAGGAAATCCCATTTCTTTTAGCGAAAGCAGATTTCCCCCATCATCTATTAATGCTAATAACTTTTTTTGAAAATCATTATCGGGACTGATTATATCCAAAATGTATTTTACACAGCAAAGGTATGCAAATAATTTATTCTGTTTAACTGTAGGAATAGTTACCCGATCTATAAAAGGGGAAACGGTATTGTAAGGTAGCAATATCCGTACAGTAAAACGTCTATTCCATATACGACTATGGTGAGCACAACAATTTCTCAATATAGACAGTACATGCAACCAATTCTCCATAATATCGATCTTCTTCAGACCAAACTGTTTTGCAACGTCTTTTTTATTATCGTCTTTCAGGAGTAATTCATATAAACGGCTCAATGTTCCAAACGATATAACCTCTAATGCCATCCATGCAGGAGGAGTTTTAGGAGTGAAATAAGTACTCTTGTAATGTTCTATAAAGTCTTCATTGCTTCGATCGACCTCACGTAATATCTCTTCTTCTAAAATATTGTATTTGTATTCTTTTATTGTTTCAATCAATCCGGTTTCTTCATTCCTTTTTCGAAGATAACAAATATCATTATTGAATAATGCTTCGTCTTCATACCAATGGCTGTCATCCGTAGACTCACTATAGATTTGAATAATCTTTGTTCGTACGGCAACTTCTATTTTCTCCAATGCATTAAAAATCAAGCAACGCAAACGTCTGTCAAAACAATATAAGTCTATAATGTCTTTAAAACGAATAGATTTTCTGATAAATTTATGATCTGCTTCTTTATCAACATTATTTTGAAAAGGAAACGTATATGCACGAAGGCGATAATAACTGATATTCGAAAGATAGCCTTCTGCTAAACTTTCATCATCTATAATTAAGCCTCTCGATTTAAGTTTTGCTACTTGTTGTTTAATAGACAAAGGCTTTTTGGCATATTCTTTTCTTTCTATTTCTTTTTCCATTTTAAGTTCAGGTTTTTATAAAACTCGAAGACCTCCCCGGGTGCGCTGTTCTAACGGGAAGCGTGGGAGGTCATATTGTGTACAAAGATAAGCCTTTTATTGGATGTGACAAAAATATCAGGTATAAATTGCTCTTTTCAGGAAATTTGATTAGGGATTCATTCATTTATCAGAGAGACAAATATAAGCAAAAAAAAGGCTATCCATCACGGACAGCCAATCTTCATTGTTAACCTTAAATCTAATACCATGAAAAACACAGTACAAATATAAGGACTTTATGTTATGTAGCATATACTTTTGCTTGGAAATCTCATTTCTTTAAATCTATTTAACTAAAACATGCTACAAAACATAGTTTTCCGACAAATCTCTATTGCAAAAACGCCGGTTCCCGACGCTCCTTCCCTTTCTGTCGGGTAAGATTGTCGCCTAATTCTTCGCGCATCCGGTCGGCAATCTTCATCAGACGGGCAGCTTCCTCCGGATATTGGGTAATAACATCATAGCGTTCTCCCGGATCCCGGCGCAGGTCGTACATCTCCGCTTTATAGAGTTGCAGGTTTGTCAATTGGCCGGGCTGTCCGTCGTTACCGGGGACAAAGGCGCCGTATGTCACGTATTTATGAGGGAAAACGAGCTTGAACTGTCCGTCGGTCACGGCTTCCAGGTCATTCTTATTATAATAATAGACAAATGACTCGCGCGGATTAGCCCCTTTCTCACCTTTGATCAGTGGCAGAAGGCTCACCCCGTCGATCTTCCGCTGCGGCAGTGGGGCTCCGCTTATCTCGGCCAGCGTCGGGAAGAGGTCGATATTGGAGGCCAGCTTATTGCAGGTCGTGCCCGGCTGTGTCTTTCCTTTCCAATACATCACGCAGGGGACACGGTTACCGCCGTCAAACGTAGTGGCTTTCGCCTCACGCAGGCCACCGGCCGATCCGGCATGGTTCCCGTAGTTTGCCCACGGACCGTTGTCAGAGGTCAGCACGACCAGCGTATTCTCTTCCAATCCCAGTTCGCGCAACGTTTTCAGGACTTCGCCCACGCTCCAGTCGATCTCCATCATCACATCTCCATACAAGCCTTGCTCGCTCTTTCCCTTGAACTTATCGGAAACGGCCAGCGGCACGTGCGGCATCGAATGGGCCAGATAGAGCAGGAACGGCTTGTTCTTATTCTTTTTGATGAAATTGACCGAACGTGTGGTATAGTCGGTCGTAAACCGGGACTGGTCCGTGTTATAACCTGCCACTTCATTCCCATCGTATGTCGGCAGATCAGGAAAATTAAAGACTTCTCCCTGCTGGGGATGGAAAGGCCACATATCATTGGAATAGGGCAAGCCGTAGTATTCGTCGAAGCCGTTTTGCAAAGGAAGGAACTGCCGCTGGCTGCCTAAATGCCACTTCCCGAAAACAGCCGTGCTGTATCCTTTTTGTTTCAGCAATTCTCCCATTGTCATCTCCTCCGGATGGATGCCGTAATTGGAATCCGGGCCGGGAGCACCGGCAAAACCGATACGGTTCGGATAACACCCGGTCAGCAGCCCGGCACGCGAAGCGCCGCTGATCGGCTGTCCGACAAGGAAATGGGTGAAACGGACACCCTCGGCGGCCATCTTGTCGATATTCGGCGTCGTATAGCCGTACGCCCCGTTAAAGGAAAAGTCTCCATAGCCGACGTCGTCCAGGTTTATGATGATAAAGTTCGTATAATCCGCCGCTTGCGAACACAACGGCAAGCTGCCTAAAGCTGACAATAAGATCAATTTATTCATGATATTTACATTGTTGGTTACACTAATCCGGAAGCCCGGACAACACTCCAAAGATAACGAAGATTAGCCAAAATCACACGGATGATTTCGGAAAGTCGCCGGGAAAGCGTATTTTTGTATGTTGATTCAAAAAAGAGAGTATTGCGGATGAAAGTATGTATAGCTGAAAAGCCCAGCGTGGCACGCGAAATAGCAGAAGTGCTCGGGGCAACCAATCGGATGAACGGGTATATCGAAGGAAACGGTTATCAGGTTACCTGGACTTTCGGGCATCTGTGCACTCTCAAGGAGCCGAACGACTATTCAGACAGCTGGAAGCGGTGGAGCCTCGCCTCCCTGCCGATGATCCCGCCCCGTTTCGGTATCAAGCTGATCAGCAATCCCACATACGAACAGCAATTCAAGGTCATCGAAGAGCTGATGCAAAAGGCCGAAATGGTCATCAACTGCGGGGATGCCGGACAGGAAGGGGAACTTATCCAACGCTGGGTGATGCAAAAAGCCGGCTGCAAATGCCCGGTCTATCGCCTGTGGATCTCGTCGCTGACCGAAGAGGCAATCCGCGAGGGCTTCCAACACCTGAAAGAACAGACCGAATTCACCTCGTTATACGAAGCCGGCCTTTCCCGCGCCATCGGCGACTGGCTGCTGGGGATGAACGCGACCCGCCTCTACACGCTCCGCTACGGACAAAACCGGCAGGTGCTCTCCATCGGAAGGGTGCAAACCCCTACCTTAGCGCTGATCGTAAACCGACAGGCCGAGATAGACAACTTCAAGCCGGAGCCCTATTGGGAACTGAAAACGGTTTACCGCAATACGACTTTCTCCGCCACCAAAGGCAAATTCACCAAAAAGGAAGAAGGGGAAGCCTTCCTGGAGATCGCCCGGCAGGAAGATTTCACCGTTACCGACATATCCGAAAAGAAGGGGAAGGAATATGCACCCCGCCTCTTCGACCTGACCTCGTTGCAGGTGGAATGTAACAAGAAATTTGCCTTTACGGCAGACGACACGCTGAAACTGATCCAGTCGCTCTATGAAAAGAAGGTGACGACCTACCCGCGTGTAGACACGACTTACCTGAGTGACGACATTTATCCGAAGATACCGAACACGTTGAGCGGCCTGGTCGACTACGCCGAACTGACCGCCCCGTTGCTGAAAGCGAAAATAAGGAAGGATAAGCGCGTGTTCGACAATTCGAAGGTGACGGACCACCATGCGATCATCCCGACCGGCGTGCATGCCCGCAACCTGACGGAGAACGAACGGAAGGTCTACGACCTGGTCGCGCGCCGTTTCATTGCCGCCTTCTATCCGGATTGCGAAATATCGACGACTACGGTTCTCGGCAAAGTAGGCAAGGTGGACTTCAAAGTGACAGGCAAGCAGATACTCAAACCGGGATGGCGTGTCGTCTTCGGCGCCGAGCAAAAAGACCCGGATGCCGAGCCGACCGAAGAAGAAGGCGTACTGCCGGACTTCGTGAAAGGGGAAAGCGGACCGCACAAGCCGACATTAGGCGAAAAATGGACACAGCCGCCCAAGCCTTACACGGAAGCGACTTTGCTACGCGCCATGGAAACGGCTGGCAAACTGGTCGACAACGACGAGCTGCGCGACGCCTTGAAGGAGAACGGAATCGGCCGTCCTTCCACCCGCGCCGCCATCATCGAGACATTGTTCAAACGCAATTATATCCGCAAGGAACGCAAGAACCTCTATCCCACCGCCACCGGTGTGGAACTGATCGGTACGATCCAGGAGGAATTGCTGAAAAGTGCCGAACTGACCGGTCTCTGGGAAAAGAAACTCCGCCAGATCGAACGGGGTACATACGAAGCGCGTACTTTCCTGGAAGAGCTGAAACAGCTTGTCCACCAGGTCGTGCTCAACGTCCTCTCCGACCAGACCGGCCGTACGATTACCATCGAGCAAGCTGTGCCCGAAAAGCCGCAGGCAGAAAAAGAGCCAAAGGAAAAGAAGCCGCGCAAGCCACGCGCAAAAAAGGAACCGGGCACCGCTCAACAACCGGAGGAAACCACTTCCGCCGCAAAACCGGTATGCCCTGTCTGCCAAAAGGGTAGCATCCTGCGCGGGAAAACAGCCTACGGCTGCTCCGAATACAAAAACGGCTGTACATTCCGCATGGATTACGCCACTTACGGCGAAGGACTGACTGACGAGGAACTGATAAAGGCGATTAGCGGGATTGGGAAATAATACGATTTAGCGTCGCCGGATTCATCCGATTATCCCAGACAGTTAACACTTGTATTTGATTATCCTTCACACGATAGAATAATGTATTATAAAAGGACAATACACACCTTCGGACATCTGCAAACCCATCGAGCAATGGGAATAAATCAGGATCTTCACTAATTAAGGTTATACAACGATCTAATTCGGATAAGAACTCCTCCCTTATCTGATAGCCCCATATCTGATCTAAATAATCAACGATAGAGTCTAAACGTTCTTGAGCGATAGGAGTAAAATAGACGTACATTACCGATAACGAGACATTACTTCTTCAAAAGGAATTAACAACCCTTGATCAGCCTGTTCAATACCAACCTTGATATCTTCATAAACATAAGAAGGCATCAAAGGTTGCTTTGCTTTATATTCAACCATCGGTTCACGCAAACGATTATATTCTTGATGTTCTTCTTCTTTCATATATTCCATATTATTGGCAAAGATAACATTTACTTATCAGATTTATCCAAATTCTGCAGAACAAATTACTTTACCTATTAACAATAGAGGCCTAATTCACAAAATAACGCTATATTTGTAATTCATAGAAACGGCAAAAGTGAAATGTATATGAACACAGTCACATTAGAGAAAAAAATAAACATTAATGGCATAACCGAAGAGGAAGTTCCTTATATGACTAAAAAAGAGATTCTCGCCGGATTTAATGATGCTTGTATAGATATAAAATTAGCCCGCGAAGGAAAACTACAAGGAAGACCTATTGAAGACTTGTTCAATGAACTATAAAATAAAGACTTGTCATCTTTTCAATAGAAAAACCAAAAAGCTGGCGAAACGATATAAATCAGAAATTAATGAACGAAGAATGGTTTCCCTTAGTGAATGAGGAGGGAGAGACAATAGGAAAGGCAACCCGTAAAGAATGCCACAGCGGCTCGAAGAAGCTGCATCCGGTCGTACACCTGCATATCTTCAATGAAGCAGGCGACCTTTATCTGCAAAAACGTTCGATGACAAAAGATATCCAGCCCGGCAAATGGGACACCGCCGTGGGTGGCCATATCGACTATGGCGAGACGGTAGAAGAAGCGCTTCGCCGGGAAGTACGCGAAGAACTGGGGATAACCGATTTTGCGCCTCAGTTTATCACCCGCTACATCTTTGAATCGGCCATCGAAAAGGAACTGGTCAACACCTTCCGCACCACCTACAACGGCCCGTTCGCCCCCGACCCTTCCGAACTGGACGAAGGACGTTTCTGGCCGAAAGCCGAGATACTCGCCAATATGGGCAAAGGCGTCTTTACGCCTAACTTCGAAGGAGAGTACAAACGACTATTCATGTAACTACAAAGATAAAAGCATTCTGAACATGGCAAAAGAATTAGAACTCAAGTACGGCTGCAACCCCAACCAGAAGCCGTCGCGCATCTTCATGCTGCAAGGGGAATTGCCGATCGAAGTACTGAACGGCCGTCCGGGATACATCAATTTCCTGGATGCCTACAACAGCTGGCAATTAGTCAAAGAACTGAAAGAAGCAACCGGGCTGCCTGCCGCCGCCTCTTTCAAACACGTTAGTCCCGCCGGGGCTGCCGTAGGGATTGAAATGAGCGACACGCTGAAAAAGATTTATTTCGTAGACGATCTTCAGCTCACCCCGCTTGCTACCGCTTACGCCCGTGCCCGTGGGGCAGACCGCATGTCTTCTTACGGTGATTTCATCGCACTGAGCGACACCTGTGACGAAGCGACCGCCCGCCTCATCAACCGCGAAGTGTCCGACGGCGTAATCGCTCCCGACTATACGCCGGAAGCCTTAGCAATACTGAAGAACAAACGGAAAGGGACATACAACGTCATCAAGATCGACCCGGCCTACCGCCCTGCCCCCATCGAACACAAGGATGTATTCGGCATCACGTTCGAGCAGGGACGCAACGAAATCAAGCTGGACGAAAGCCTGCTGACCAATATCCCGACGAAGAACCAGTACTTCCCGGACGAAGCCAAACGCGACCTGATTATCGCTTTGATCACGCTGAAATATACGCAAAGCAACTCTGTCTGCTACGTCAAAGACGGACAGGCAATCGGCATCGGCGCCGGACAGCAGAGCCGCATCCACTGTACCCGCCTGGCCGGAAACAAAGCCGACATCTGGTACCTGCGCCAGCATCCGAAAGTGATGAACCTGCCCTGGATCGAAAAGATACGCCGTGCAGACCGCGATAATACGATCGACGTCTACATCAGCGACGACCACGAGGATGTACTGGCCGACGGCATCTGGCAACAGTTCTTCACCGAAAAGCCCGAAGTCCTGACCCGCGAGGAAAAACGTGCCTGGATCGATACGCTGAAAGGCGTTTCGCTGGGTTCCGACGCCTTCTTCCCCTTCGGTGACAACATCGAACGGGCGCATAAAAGCGGCGTTGACTACATCGCGCAGGCTGGCGGCTCCGTCCGCGACGACCATGTGATCGACACCTGCGACAAATATGGTATCACAATGGCATTCACCGGCGTGCGTCTGTTCCATCATTAAAAACTAACCGGGAGTACATTATATACTAACCGGAAATAAAGCATGAACTAATTCACGGGTAAAGAGAGATTCCGTATACGGTGTACACCGTATACGGAATTGGGTGTAGAGGGTATCACATATACGGTCTACAGGGTATTGATAATAGGATGTACACCCTATTATTAATGATTGGTTATCCGTGAATTAGTTTATCGTTACTTATAAGATAGTTCTTCCTTGCTTTTGAATTAATTCCTCATATCATCTCCAAACAGTCTCATTAACATCTCGTTTACTTTCACTTACAATCGTTAAGAATCAATTTCGACCTATTTTGAGGGTTTTACGACAATCGTGTCGGGTCAGTGCCGGATAAATGCCGGGTTAGTGTCGGCAAACAGAAATCAACACTACATATAAACAGCTTACAATCATTATATTGGAAAAATCAGTATCGGAGTGTCGGAGGATTTGAAGAAAATCTCTTTGAAAAATTGCGTTTTGTATTTTGTTTACACAAATAGGGTTAACAAAAAAAGGGGATGTGTCAAAAGTCCTATTTATAGCGTCTGTGTCCTGGCGGGCTTGACCCGCCATC
>OGZX01000081.1_pt1 | contig 99590 bp, 80 predicted proteins | sample 1576881 | NCBI WGS metagenome assembly OGZX01 (sample SAMEA3541542, study PRJEB24748) | human gut metagenome | biome: human gut; feature: human-associated habitat; material: faeces | place: China | collected 2012 | reverse complement strand
TCTGTTTCCCCTCTTGAGAGGGGATAAGGGGTGTGTTATCTTTCTGTATATCAAATAAAATTTACACACCCCCTGCCCCCTCTCAAGAGGGGAAAGAGTTACCACCGGTCGATACGAAACGCACCGTTAAATCATCATTTATATAATAACATAAAATCACAATAATGAACTTATTAGACAAACTCAAAATCAATCACCGTCCAAGCGCGGGAGCTTTGGATCTTCTGAAATATATCGGTCCGGGACTGTTAGTAACCGTAGGGTTTATCGATCCGGGGAACTGGGCGACTAATTTAGCAGCAGGTTCGGAATTCGGGTATGCGCTGCTTTGGGTGGTTACGTTTTCTTCTATCATGCTGATCATTATCCAGCATAATGTTGCGCACTTAGGAATTGTAACCGGGCTTTGCCTGTCGGAAGCGACAAATAAATACATGCCGCGAACCTTGAGCCGTCCGATTCTGGTTTCAGCCATGCTGGCCAGTGTTTCCACCTCATTAGCGGAGATTTTAGGTGGAGCCATTGCCCTTCGGATGCTGTTCGGGATGCCGATTAAAGTCGGGGCTGTGATCGTGACCATTGCCTGCTTAGGCATGTTGATGACCAACACATACAGCAAGATCGAACGCTGGATCATCATGTTCGTTTCGATCATCGGGCTGTCTTTCCTCTATGAACTGGCGCTGGTCGACGTGCAATGGGGAGCCGCCATTGAAGGCTGGATAAAACCGACTTTCCCGGAAAACTCCATGCTGATAATCATGAGTGTACTGGGCGCTGTCGTGATGCCGCACAACCTGTTCCTGCACTCGGAAGTCATTCAGAGCCGCGAATGGAACCTGGAAGATGAGCCGGTTATCAAAAAGCAGTTGAAATATGAGTTTTACGACACATTGCTGTCAATGGTTATCGGTTGGGCAATCAATTCGGCGATGATTATCCTGGCAGCTTCGGCTTTCTATAAACACAATATAGCAGTGGATGAACTGGACCAGGCCCAACAACTGTTGGTTCCATTGGTAGGAAGCAATGCGGGAGTTATCTTTGCCGGGGCACTTCTGCTGGCAGGTATTTCATCCACGATTACATCCGGAATTGCCGGAGCCTCTATTTTTGCAGGCTTTTATGGTGAGGCATACAATCATAAAGACCTCCATTCCAAATTAGGAGTCCTGCTGTCGTTTGTCCCTGCCCTGCTCATTATCTTCATTGTCGGCGATCCGTTCAAGGGGCTGATCTATTCCCAGATGTTGTTAAGCGTACAGCTCCCGATCACTGTTTTTACACAAGTCTACCTGACATCCAGTAAAAAAGTCATGGGCAAATTCGTTAATACACGTTCCACGACGATCCTGTTGATTGCTTTAGGAACGCTTGTAACGGTTTTGAATGTTGCACTTCTGATAAGTCTGATTTAATACAATAACCCCCTATTAAAATCCGGGCGGATATGGAAGCAAATGCACCTCCTTCCGCATCCACCTGAAATCTTGTCTACAGATGTCTTTATTTTCATGCAAGTGTAACCGAAGTTCCATGCCTATGGAATCGAAATTCTATGCCCATGAAATTTTATTTTCATGCAGACTGATTAAAAAAGACATTTTGACAAAATTTGGAAGAGACAAATATTCCCCTGAAAAAGTACAGGAAACGGCCCTAAAATATCACAAGAATTATACAAGAAGCTTCTCATAAATCATACTTAATCCCAATAAGGTGCAAAAACATCTATTTGGGAATTCAAAAAAGCCTAAAACAGGAAGATTCCAACATTTTCCCGGGAAATGTCAACATTTTGCCAAAAAATGTCGACAGCGCGGAACAAAGGAAAGGAAAGGAAAATAAAGGAAAGGAAAATAAATCTTATTATCATCATCATCATCGTGTGTGCGCGAGAGAGATCGTGATCGTGGATGAAAAGATTTTTCGATTATCAGTTGCATTCCGCCCTTTATTTTTGTATCTTTGCAAACTTTGAATAGAAAACATTTAACTACAAAGATGAGCGATATCAAAACGAACGAAGAAGAAGGCAAAAAGAGCTTGAACTTCATTGAAGCAATGGTTGAAAAAGACTTGGCGGAAGGTAAAAACGGCGAACGCGTACAGACCCGTTTCCCGCCCGAACCAAACGGATACCTGCATATCGGACATGCCAAAGCCATCTGCCTGGATTTCGGCATTGCCGAACAGTATGGCGGCGTCTGCAACCTGCGCTTCGACGACACAAACCCCGTAAAAGAAGATTTAGAATACGTGGATGCCATCAAGGAAGACATTGAATGGCTGGGTTACCACTGGAATAATATATATTACGCATCCGATTACTTCCAGCAACTCTGGGACTTTGCAGTCCAGCTGATCAAGGAAGGAAAAGCATACGTCGACGAACAGACTTCCGAACAAATTGCGGCCCAGAAAGGGACGCCGACGCAACCGGGAACAAACAGCCCGTACCGCGACCGACCGATTGAAGAGAGCCTGGAACTGTTCAACAAGATGAACAGCGGCAAGCTGGAAGAAGGCTCAATGGTGTTGCGCGCCAAGATCGACATGGCCAATTCAAACATGCACTTCCGCGACCCGATCATCTACCGCATCGTCAAGACTCCGCACCACCGCACAGGCGACAAGTGGAAAGCCTATCCGATGTACGACTTTGCACACGGACAGAGCGACTTCTTCGAAGGCGTCACCCATTCGCTGTGCACACTCGAATTTGTGGTACACCGCCCGCTGTATGATCTCTTCATCGACTGGCTGAAAGAGGGCAAAGACCTAAACGATAACCGTCCGCGTCAGACCGAGTTCAACAAACTGAACCTGAGCTACACGCTGATGAGCAAGCGTAACCTGTTGACGTTGGTGAAGGAAGGATTGGTAAACGATTGGGACGATCCGCGTATGCCGACGATCTGCGGTTTCCGCCGTCGCGGTTATTCACCGGAATCCATTCACAAGTTTATCGACAAGATCGGTTACACGACTTACGACGCGTTGAACGAATTTGCCTTGTTGGAAAGCGCTGTCCGCGAAGATCTTAACACCCGTGCGACTCGCGTATCGGCCGTTCTGAATCCGGTCAAGCTGATTATCACCAACTATCCCGAGGGACAGGTTGAAGAGATGGAAGCGATCAATAATCCGGAAGATCCGTCGGCAGGAAGCCATACGATCGAATTCAGCCGCGAGCTGTGGATCGAACGCGAAGACTTCATGGAAGATGCTCCGAAAAAGTTCTTCCGCATGACACCGGGACAGGAAGTACGTCTGAAAAACGCCTACATCGTGAAATGCACAGGTTGTAAGAAAGACGCTGACGGCAATATCGAAGAGATCTATTGCGAATACGACCCGAACACGAAGAGCGGTATGCCGGACAGTAACCGGAAGGTGAAAGGCACGCTCCACTGGCTGAGCTGCGCACACTGCCTGCCGGCCGAAGTACGCCTGTACGACCGCTTGTGGAACGTGGAGAACCCGCGCGACGAATTGGCTGCCATCCGCGAAGCCAAGAACTGTTCGGCGTTGGAAGCAATGAAAGAGATCATCAACCCCGACTCGCTGAAAATACTGGAAAACTGCTATGTCGAAAAGTTCCTGGCAAATGCCAAACCGCTCGATTACCTGCAGTTCCAACGTATCGGTTATTTCAATGTGGATAAAGATTCCACAGCCGGTAAATTAGTCTTTAACCGTACCGTATCCCTGAAAGATACCTGGAGTAAGGTGAAAGATAAATAATGTGCCAATAGTTCAATGTGCCAATGAAGAAAAAAGATGGTATCTCACGTCTATTACAGCGCTATCTGTCCGGTCACAAGGAAGGCAGGGACGCCTATTTTGATGCCGATGAGATAGATAGCCTGTTGGACAGTTTTGAAGAATCTGACGATTATACTTACTACGATGAAGTCTTGGCCTTAGGCCTGAGGCTTCATCCCGGTAATACTGATTTACAGGTCAGGCAATGCAAGTCGTTCGTCTATAACGAAGACTATGAAAGTGCTCTTGCCCTGATCGAGACAATCGCCGAAACGGACAATCAGGATCTCGACATGCTACGTCTGGAATGTTACGTCATGCAAGATTCATACGATAAAGTAGTCGAATATACGGAGAAACTCATTGCCGATAAATGCGAATATCTGGAAACTATATTCGAATATATCGCTCCTATCCTGGGCGATGCGGAAATGAATAAGGAGGCACACGATTACATCAATCGCGGGCTGATGCTCTTCCCCGATAATCTGATCTTGAAAGACGAGCTTTGCTATAATCTGGAAATTGAAGGCGATATCGAAAAAGCGATCGGGATCTGTAACGAACTGATCGACAAGAATCCTTATTCCAATGATTACTGGTTTACACTCGGCCGCCTCTATTCGATCAGCGGGGATTATGAGAAAGCAATCGAAGCGTTCGACTTTGCCCTTACCTGTGACGATTCGGATGAAGAGTTGAAAATACTGAAGGCCTATTGCCTTTACATGAATGAGAATTATGAAAAGGCAATCGAGGTGTATAACGAGATCGCAACAACTGATGAGATACGCGCCCGTATCACACCGTTGCTTGCCGAATGTTATGTAAAGTTAGAAGATTACGAAAAGGCTTATGACCTATTGAAAGAACAACTTAGCCGGAACGGTTTGCAGGAAGATTCCAGCACTTACATTAATTATATCCGTTGTTGTGTCGAGACGGGACGTGAAAAAGAGGCTTCCGACAATCTGATGAAAGCCTCCAAGCTGTTTCCTAAAAACGTTCGGATCCTCTCTCTGTTAGCTTTGACATATCTGGAAAACGGAGAGGAAAAGAAGGCTGTGGAGGTGACAGACCGCCTGTTTAATGTCCTCGACAAGTCGGATGACAAAAATCAGGAAGATTTCGAAAGCCTGTTCCATGCCGGTCAATATCTGTATATGAAAGGGGATATAGACAAGGCTTTGCAATATTATAAGAAAGTCTTCGATGCCAATCCGAAAATGCCTCAGATGCATCTCCACCTGGCAATGGCTTATCTGGCAAAAGGAGATATGAAACATTTCGGGGAGCATTTCCGGCAGACCTCTCCCAGCGAAGTGTTCGAATATCTGAAAAACTCCGGCCTCAATTTTGATAAAATTACCGATGAGACAAGCTATAAACATATTGCTCCGGAAGATCTGGTGAAAGAATTCCTCAATAATAAGGATAATAACAACTAAACATGAAAAGAAATCTAAAAGACTACGGCCTCTTAGTTTTAAAAGGCATGGGTATGGGTGCGGCGGATGTCGTGCCTGGCGTATCGGGCGGGACCATCGCCTTCATTGTCGGGATCTATGAAGAGTTGATCGACTCGATCAAAAGTATTAACGCATCCAGCCTGAAACTGCTCTTTACTGGAAAGATTGCAGCTTTCTGGAACGCGATAAATGCAAATTTCCTGTTGTCTATTGTTGCCGGGATCGGGATCAGTATCTTTTCACTGGCCAAGATCATTACCTGGTTGCTGACAGATCATCCGATTCTCGTCTGGTCTTTCTTCTTCGGCCTGGTGCTAGCTTCAACCTGGTTCGTATCCAAAGATATCCGGAAATGGGATTGGAAAACGATCCTGAGTTATATTATCGGAATCATAGTCGCTTTCTATATAACGGTTGCCACTCCGGCTGAAACGCCGTCCAATTTGCTCTTCATCTTCCTTTGCGGGGCAATTGCCATCTGTGCGATGATCCTGCCGGGGATATCAGGCAGTTTTATTCTGGTGCTTTTAGGTAAATATTTCTACATCATGGAGGCGGTGAAGACATTCAATATACCCGTGATGCTGGTGTTTATCGGTGGTGCAGCGATCGGTATTACGAGTTTCTCACGCATATTGTCATTTGCTCTCCGCCGGTTCCACGACATTACGATTGCCGTATTGGCCGGTTTTATGTTAGGATCGCTGAATAAGGTGTGGCCCTGGAAAGAGACAATCGAGACTTATACGGACAGCCATGGCCTCGTTAAACCTCTCGTAGAGGCAAACATCATGCCGAACCAGTTTATCGTAGAGGCTGTCGGCCTGATGATATTAGGTTTTGCACTTGTTTACTTCCTCGAAAAGTTATCGATGAAGACTGCAAAATAAAGGGTTTATCGTGAGAACCATTCTTTAAACTCTCCTACCCGTGCTTTGCTGACCAGTATTTTTTCCGGGACCGGCACTTTCAGGTTGATAGACAGCCGTCCGTTAAACCAAAGGTCGATATCCTGTATGGCTTTACGCGAGATCAGATATTGCCGGTTCACCCGGAAGAAGAAAACCGGATTCAGACAATCGGAAAGTTCATCCAGAGTCTGGGGGAAAACACATTCTTTTCCGTCTGCAAGCACCGCTTTTACGATCCCTTCATCGATATGGAAGAAAAGAACTGTTTCGGCAGAGACAGGTAACAGCTTATCGCCTTTGATGGGGACTAAAAAATGGGTCTTATAACTTTCCTCCTTTTTTAGCGCACGGATTAGGGTCGAATAGTCCGGCTCTTTGCCGGCAGGTTCGCCTTGCAAACGCTCCAGTTTATCGAGTGCTTTCCTGATATCGCTGGGATCGATCGGCTTGAGCAGATAGTCGATGCTGTTTACCTTAAATGCTTTTAAAGCATATTCGTCGTAGGCGGTTGTAAAAATGATCGGACAGGTGATATCCACATGGCCGAATATCTCGAATGCGGAACCATCCGCCAGATGAATATCCAGGAAAATCAGGTCGGGCATTTTGTGAGCGCCGAACCAATCTATCGTCTCGGTAATACTGTCTAATACGGCCAAGATTTCCATATCCGGCGCTATTTCCGACAGCAATGCCTGCAAATTGCGGACTGCCGCTTTTTCATCTTCTATAATAAGTGCTTTCATGTCATTTATATCAAAGGAATCGTCACTACAAACGTATCATTTTCTTCACTGACTGCGATCTCCTTTCTGAAAAGGAGGCGGTAGCGTTTAGCCAGGTTGGCCAGTCCGATGCGGGTGCCGCCGCTTGCCGTCAGTTTGGGCTGGAGCGGATTACTGACCGTCAACTGATGCCCTTCGGACTGTATCCGGATTGTCAGCGGGCGGCGGTTGCTAATCTCGTTGTGTTTGACGGCATTTTCAATCAGCAATTGGACAGACATGGGCGGAAGCAGACAGTTCTCCGTGCTTTCATCAATCCGGATGTCGAACGAGAGATTGTCTTCGTAGCGCATCTTCAGCAGAAAGATGTAAGCACGGACGAACTCCATCTCTTCATGGAGCATCACACTCTGGTTTTCGTTTTCCTGCAAAGTGTAGCGAAGCACGCGGGAAAGTTCCTGCAAGTAGTCCTGCGCCTTATCCGGAGCCTCGCGGATCAGGGAACGAAGCGTGTTAAGCGAGTTGAACAGCATATGGGGATTTAACTGGCTCTTCAAGGCTTCATACTGGTTTATCAGGTTTTCTGTCCGGAGTTGCTGGTTCTCGATAAGCACAAGCTGGCTCCGTCTCAGCAGGTAGCTCATATAACAGCTTCCCACCACGATACAGGTGATCAGGAAGTCGCGTAACGGGTGCAAATAATGATGCACCATCGCGTCGATAGCCGGAATGTTGAAATGATGATGCAGGAAGACAAATCCTTTCCCCAACAGGTTACTGACGATCCAAGTCAGGACAAACGACAACGCTAATTTCCACCAGGTAATATGCACCGTCGGACGGTCGAACTTGAACAGAAAAGTGTTCAGCGCAAAAAGCAGCAGCAACGAGATAAAAGTGAAGAATACCTCATTCGCCACATCCGCCCAATGCATGCCGGGAAACAGATTATTCTGTCCCGAACGGTCGAACAGCGAAATCAGTTCGGGAAAATGCGTAAGGAAAGCAACCACGATAGAAATCACCGTCAACGCAATCATATATCGGTCGATCCTGTTTATCCACTTCATATCCATAGGGGCAAAGATACTCATTTTTCAACACGCGCCGTCACATACATGCCGGGACGAAAGCGGGTGTTCGACTCTTTTACACGGGCATAGACTTCCAGCGAACGGTTTGTCTCGTCCACTTCCTGCCCGACCGAGACGAGGACGGCATGGAACGTCTCTGTTCCCATACCGTTCACACGGAACTGTACGCGCTTGCCGGGTTCCAGATTCTGCAAATCCTTTTCGTAGGCGGTCAGGCAAAGCAAGGTTTCGCCTTTGTCAACCACGTCACAAATCGATTCTCCGGCATTGATATATTTCCCCAGATTCAAGTCCATCGCCGTGACATATCCGTTAAGAGGAGATTTGACCTCTAAATAAGGACGGATGCCGTTTGCCTGCAACTCTTCCGGGGCTACTCCGAGGATTGTCAATTGTGCGGCTGCTGCTTCCAAACGGCTTTTCATCGAAAGATAATCGGCCTTGCTTTGCTGGAAGCGTTTCTGCGAGGCTGCTTCCTGCGAACTTAAACGTTCCTGGCGTTCATATTCCTTTTGCAGGTATTCGGTTTGGGCACGGGCATCGAGATAGGCTTGTTGCAAGTTGATAAAGTCTGGGTTTTCGAGGGTTGCCAGCACACTGCCTTTCCTGACATAATCGCCGGGGAGCAGAGTCGTGCTGTGCACGGTGCCTCCCATTGTCAATGTCACGGTGGCGCGGCGTTGCGGCGGGACAACCATGATTCCGTTGAAGGAGGAATGGTTCGGCATAGCCGTAGCGGAAGTGACGGCATCCACCTCATTTGCCGTGGCGGTCGTATCTTGCATTTCGGTTACGGGAGCGGCCGTGTCTGCGGCAGTTTCGGCTACCGGTGTTGTCTCTTGTGTCGTCTGGTTGCAGGAGACTAACAACAGAGCTGCAACCGGGATGAATATTCTTTTCATATACTTTATCTTTATTTTTTTTATTTCTTCTCTGATGTTACCGGGTGTACATTTCCAACTCCAAAGCTGCCACATTATAGTTATAAACCGCCTCGACATAACCGCGACGGATCTCGCGGGCAGCGTTCAGGCTCTGTACAAACTGCGTGATGTCGGTCTCGCTTTCACGGAACAACAAAAGGGCGCTTTGCAAAAGGGCGTCAGCTTCGGGCAGTGCACCGGTTGTGTAATAACGGATGCTTTCGGACTGTTTGCGAAGGATCGCCTGCAACTCTTCCACTTTATTGTCCAGTCCCCGCATATTGGCTTCCGACTCGATGCGGGCGACGTAGGCGTCGATCTTCGCCTGCTTCACCCGGCTATGTTGCGGGAAGAAAAGGACAGGGAAAGAAACGCCTACCATCCATGAGTTCAAACCATTCTGCGGAGCGATCTTCTGGCGGACATAGCCTAAGGAAAGCTCAGGAAAGAAGCGGCTACGTTCCATCCGGAGCATCATCTGTTTCTCTTCCGCCTGGCTCTTGAAATAATTCAAATAGGTTTCCGAAGCGGAAGAAACGGCTACTTCTGTCGGTAGAAGCGTCAATGCCGTATCGGCAGGGAGCAACGGACGGTCTGCGTAACAGGCCCATGTCAGCCGGCGGCTTGCGAGCGAGAGTTCTTCTTCCGCCTGCATCAAACGTGTACGAAGATCGGCTGCTAACGTCGTCGTCATGTTCCGTTCCAATAAGGTGATATCGCCTTGCTCATAGCGAAGCTGGCCGGCTTGTTGCAATCGTGAAGCCAGGTCGTTCTGCTCCCGGTAAAGGGAACAAAGGTTCAGGGCATATTGGTAATAGACCCAGGCACGTTTCACCTCGGCTACGATCTCTTTCTTCACCATCTCGCGATAATAACGGCTGGTCGTCACCTGTTTGGAGACCAGGGCATTCTTATAGAAAGGCGTCAGCAGGGAACCGAGCGATTGTGTCAATTCCATCTGGTTATCGTGGCGGTATTCGCCGTTTATCTGTCCCCAGGAATAACTGACGGATGTCGGCGCCACTTCCCAGGCTTCTCCCCGAGCGGCATGCAGACGGTCGACGGCAGCAGATGCTGTCTTTAGGCGGGGATGATTTTGCAGGGCAATGCCGATCGCTTCATCCAGCGTGACTTTTCCTTCCTGCGCCTGCATAGTTGCCGGCACCAATAACAAGACGGCAGCCAATAGCATGAGCGCTTTGCCTCCCGGCTTGCGCATCCGCTTCCACCAGATCGGGGCGGCATTCACCAAACGGTAGAACACCGGAATCACAAGAAGCGTCAACACCGTCGAGACGATCAATCCGCCGATCACGACTGTAGCCAGTGGCCGCTGTACTTCCGCACCCGCAGACTTGGCAATCGCCATAGGAACAAATCCTAACGAAGCCACCAACCCGGTCAGAAATACCGGACGCAACAGGTGCGGGCATCCTTTCGTTATAATCTTATTTGTCGTCATCTGATATTTTGTTTGTTTCCGCAAGTCATTGAAATGATTAATCATCAAGATACCATTCAGCACGGCAACCCCGAACAGCGCAATGAAGCCGACGCCGGCCGAAATACTGAATGGCAATCCACGCAGCCAGAGCGCTACAATCCCCCCGATCAGCGACAGCGGCACAGTCGAAAAGACCACCAGCGTATAAGTCACGCTCTTGAAAGCAAAGAACAGCAGTAGCAGGATCAATGACAGAGCCACCGGAATCACGATCAACAGCGTATCGATCGCATTCTGCAGGTTCTCGAACTGACCGCCGTACTCGAAATAGTAGCCGGGACTGAGCTTGATATTCTTCTCCAACGTCGACTGGATATCGGCAACGACCTGCTGGATGTCCGCATCGCGCACATTCACCCCGATCACGACACGCCGCTTCGTCGCATCCCGGTTAATTTGCAACGGACCGTTCACCAGTTCGATGTTTGCAACCTCTCCTACCGGAATCTGCACGCCTTCAGCAGTACGGACGAACAGTTTGTCAAGATTCAGATCCGCCACCTTTTCCTTGTCCAGGCGGACAACGAGATCGAAACGGCGTTCGTTCTCAAACACTACGCCGGCGGCTTCACCGGCATAAGCTGTCCGGATAATCGTATTCAGTTCCTCTATATTCATCCCGTAACGGGCAATCCGGGCGCGGTCGTATTTCACGACTAACTGCGGGAGTCCCATTGCCTGTTCGACAATGACGTCGGATGCACCGGGCACTTTCTCCACGAATTTGGATGCTTCCTTCGCTTTGGCATATAGCTCTTCCATATCTTCTCCATACAGTTTGATCGCGATATCCGCTTTGGCTCCCGTCATCAACTCGTTAAAGCGTAACTGGATCGGCTGGCTGAAGTTAAACTCGGCGCCGGTGATCGGTTCGAGGGCCGCTTTCATCTTTTCTACCATTTCGGCACGGCTTGAGGCGGATGTCCATTCCTTAAAAGGCTTCATGATGATCATCACGTCTGCATCCTCCACAGCCATCGGGTCGGTGGGAACTTCTGCCGTACCGATTTTAGCCACGACATGTTTGATCTCCGGAAATTTATCCTTCAACACCTTTTGTGCCTGGCGGGACAACTCTATGCTTTGTGTCAGCGAGCTACCGGCCGGAAGCGTCATCTGCATGGCGAAATCGCCTTCGTCGAGCGTCGGGATAAACTCGGCGCCCAGCCGGGTAAAGAGCAGCAGGGAAGCGGCAAGCAAGGCAAAGGCGGAAACGACTGTCACGCCAATGTGATGCAGGCAGAAATCCAGGCCATGTTTATATATCTTATTCAAACCGGCAAAAAAGCGGTCGGCAAATGTCGGTTTCACCGAAATCGTCCGTTTCAGGAACAGGGATGCCATCATCGGCACATAAGTCAGCGAAAGGATCAGGGCGCCGATGATGCAGAACACCAGCGTCTTCGCCATCGGCGTAAAATATTTCCCTTCGATCCCCGAAAGTGTCAGGATCGGGAAAAAGACAATCAGGATAATGAAGACGGCAAAAGTAGCGCTCCGCACGACACCGCCCGCACCGGCTTCGACCTCGGCATCCATTTCCGCCCGCGACAGCGTCCGGCCCGCCAGACGGCGGGTGTAAAGATGCGCCAGGACGCCTTCGACAATCACAATCGAACCGTCCACAACAATACCGAAATCAATCGCCCCCAAACTCATCAGATTGGCGGACACTCCGAACAGGCGCATCATAATGAATGCAAACAACATCGCCAACGGGATCACCGAAGCGACAATCAATCCCGCCCGGGCATTCCCCAAAAACAGCATCAGAACGATAAACACGATCAATGCGCCTTCGATCAGATTCCTGACGACAGTCGAGATATTCCGGTTCACCAACTCCGACCGGTTCAAATAGGGCTCGACGCTTATCCCTTCCGGCAACATCTTCTGCACCTTTTCCACGCGGGCTTCCAGCTCTTTCGTCACCACGTTGGCATTGGCTCCCTTCAGCATCATGGCGATCCCGCCGACACATTCTCCGGCGCCATCCATCGTCATCGCTCCAAAACGCTTCGGGGCACCGAAACGGACTGTCCCCACATCACTGATGTGGATCGGGATTCCTCCCCGGTTAGTGATCACGATGCGTTCGATGTCTTTTGTCCGGCTGATCATTCCTTCCGAACGGATATAATAGGCCCGGTTCACCTTTTCGATATAACTGCCGCCGGTATTCTGATTATTGCGGTTCAATGCCTCAAACACCTCCCCGATTGTGATGTTCAGCGAATAGAGGGCGTCCGGATCGACCGCCACTTCGTATTGCTTCAGATAGCCGCCGAAGCTATTGATCTCCACGATGCCGGGAATGCCGGAAAGCTGCCGTTTCACGATCCAGTCCTGGATTGTACGCAGTTCCATGGCGTCATATTCCTTTTCGTAGCCCGGCGCGACTTTCAATATATACTGGTAAATCTCCCCCAATCCCGTCGTGATCGGCATTAGCTCAGGCATTCCCAGTTCGGAAGGGATTTCACCGGACACCGCCTGTATCTGCTCGTTGATAAGCTGCCGGGCATCGAGCGTCGGCACGCTTTCCTTAAAGACAACCGTAACGAGCGAAAGTCCGAACCGGGAAACGGAACGGATCTCTTCCACATTCATAATATTGCTCATCGCGATCTCAATCGGAAAGGTGATCAGCTGCTCCACTTCCTGCGGAGCCAGTGTCGGCGAAACGGTCACAATCTGCACCTGATTATTGGTGATGTCCGGGACGGCATCGATCGGAAGCGTCAGCATTGCATAGATTCCTCCAATCAACAGGAACAGGGCCGTCAATCCCACAAACAGTTTTTTCCGGACAGAAAAACGGACAATTGCTTTAAACATATATTCATCTATTTAAAATAACAAAGGCAAAGATATCCAGCGTATCTCTGCCTTGAAATAAGAATCGTTTAAAGCTGCCCGATTCGGGGTTGAACTATCCGAATGCAGCCCTGAAGAATCAGGGAACGTCTATACAGTCGTGGTATAAACGACCGCCTCCACCGCATGTGTCAGGATATAGGCGGCAGGCGTTGGATTTGTAGGGGAATAGCCTTTTTTCAGTTCCTCCAGCATTTCCTGCTTTCCGACGCCCAGGACGGGAACCAGCAAAGGCGAATCGTTCAGGATCAGCGGACCGGTCATCGTGATACGGAATTGACTTGTTCCCGGATGCTGCGACACAGCGTAATTGCGGCTATCGGTCAGAAGCGGCAATGTGTCCGGGAAAATGGATGCCGTATGCGCATCTCCGCCGATTCCCAAGATAATGCAATCGAAATAGGGCAACTGTCCGTGACGGGGGAGGTATTCCTTTACAATGCGTGAATAGCGCATCGCTTCCGTCCCCGGCTCCACTTCGCCGTGAATGCGGTGCACATGATCTTCAGGGATATGCAGCGGCTTAAACAAAAGCTCGTTCGCATGGCCATAATTGCTGTCCGGATCAGTCGGCGGAACACAGCGTTCGTCCACCCAGAAGAAACGGATATTATCCCAATCGATCCTCTCTTTATATTCTTCCACCCAAAGGGCGAACATCTTCTTTGCTGTCTCTCCTCCCGACAGGGCCAGATTGAAAGGATGACCGTCCGTCTTCCGTTCCATATACCCGATCAGGCAGGATGTCATGGCCTGAAGGGCTTCTTTATCGGTTTTAAAATTCTCTATTTTCATAATGAATAATGTGTTAATGTGATAATGTGCCAATATGCCAATGTAAGCAATACACTCTCATTGGCACATTTAGCGAAGCGCCATATTTGCACATTGGCAAATTATTACCCGCAAGTCTGGCAAGGGCAATCCTTCGGCACCATGCCCAAGCGGGCTTTTTCGAGCGGACCATCTTCGCCGGGGGCGTAGAAGAAGAGGTTCTTCGCTCCTTCTTCTTTCCAGTGGTGAAGGATCGGGTCAATCAGGCGCCAGCTGGCTTCCAAGGCATCGCTGCGGGCATACAAAGTCGAGTCGCCCAGCATGGCATCCAGCAAGAGGCGTTCATAGGCGTCCGGCAGATAGCTTTTCGAGAGCGAGTCATAGCGGAAATCCATTCCCACCTGCTTCACCGTAAAACCGGCACCCGGCATCTTCAGGCCGAACTTCAGCGTGATGCTCTCGTCCGGCTGGATGCGGATGATCAGCTTGTTGCAAGAACCTCCCGAACACTGTCCGGCGAACAGCTGATGAGGCGTCGACTTGAAGTTCACCACGATCTCCGAACTCTTTTCCGGCAACTTCTTGCCTGTAAAGATATAGAAAGGGACATCGCTCCAACGCCAATTGTCGATGAACATCTTCATGGCGACATATGTCTCTGTTGTCGAGTCGGGGGCGACATTCTTCTCCGTCCGGTATCCGTCGTACTGGCCGCGGACGATCAGGTGGTCCATATCGTGCGTCTTATAAGGACGCAGGGCGCGGAAGACCTTCACGATCTCGTCGCGGATCGGCTCCGGGTCGAAAACCGAAGGCGACTCCATAGCCGTAAACGCCATGAGCTGCATCAAATGGTTCTGGATCATGTCGCGCAGGGCGCCTGCTCCGTCATAATACTTTCCCCGATTCTCTACGCCTAATGTTTCGGAGGCGCTGATCTCGATCGAATCGATGTAGTTGCGGTTCCACAGCGGCTCGAATATGCCGTTGGAAAAGCGGAGCACCAGGATGTTCTGCACCGTCTCTTTTCCCAGATAATGGTCGATACGGTAGATTTCTTCTTCGTCAAAGATGTGACAAAGATGTTTGTTCAGTTTCTGTGCCGATTCGAGGCTCGTGCCGAAAGGCTTCTCCACGATCACCCGGCGCCAGCCGTCCGCTTTCTCCGGAACGTTTAGCCCGCTTTCTTTCAGGCAGGTTGGGATCAGTTCATACATCAGGGGCGGCGTGGCAAGATAGTAGATGATCTTGTCCGGCAACTGCTCCTCGTGCTGTAGCTGGTGGATACGATCCTTCAGTTTGCCATATTCGGCGGCGTTGGTCGAATCGAACGAGAGGTAAAAGACGCGGCGGAGGAAGTTGTCCAGTTCGGCTTCGTCCACCTCTTTCTTTTTCAGGGCTTCCCGGATGTGTGCCTTCTCGAGGACACGGTATTCGTCGTCTGAATAATCCGTGCGGGCTGCACCCAGGATGCAAAAACGCTCCGGCAATAATCCCCGCACATGCAGTTCATAAAGCGAAGGCAGGAGCTTCCGTCCCGTCAGGTCGCCGGATGCTCCGAATATAACTAATAATTGATCGCTTGCTGTTTTCATCTGTTTTAAAAATTTAATGGTGGCCAGATTCTGGAAAAGCTCAAAAATCATTTTTGGAGGTTTCCGGAATCCCGAAAAGTCATTTCAGACGCTATACGTTCCGGAAACCGTGTTGCCTCCCTCGCCTGTCCAATTAGTGTGGAAGAAATGTCCCCGCTCGCGGTCGGTTCGTTCGTAGGTATGTGCACCGAAATAATCGCGCTGCGCCTGGATCAGGTTGGCGGCCGAGTGTAATGTGCGCAATCCGTCGAAGTAATTCAGGGCGGAACTCATGGCAGGCAAAGCCCCGCCGCCGAGTGCGCCATCCGCCACCACCTGGCGCCAAGCGGGAAGAGCCGTCCGGATCTTGTCGCGGAAAAAGTTGTCGAACAACAGGTTTTCCAGTTCCGGATTCTTCCTGTAGGCCTCCGTAATCTTCTGCAGGAAGACGGAACGGATGATGCATCCTTTGCGCCAGATACGGGCAATCGTCCCGTAATCCAACTCCCAGCCATAATGTTCGGAGGCCCGGCGAAGCAGGGAGAAGCCTTGCGCATACGAAACTAACTTAGCCGCATACAATGCCTGCCGTACATCTTCAATCTTTAACTCTTCATTCACTTTCACCGGCTCATCATACAGACCGCTGGCTTTTATGCGTTCCGGATAGAGGGCGGAAAGCAGGCGGGCGTAAACGGCTTCCGTGATCAGCGTAAGCGGATCGTTCTCGTCCATTGCCGCAATCGCACTCCATTTGCCTGTGCCTTTTTGTCCGGCGACGTCCAGAATCTTATCGAGCAGCGGCTTTCCGTCTTCATCGCGGAAACGCAGGATATTGGCGGTGATCTCGATCAGGAAACTATCCAGTTCGCCTCCGTTCCATTCGTCGAAAACGACAGCCAGCGCGTCATTGTCCAAGCCCTTGCGGTGTTTCAGCAATGCGTATGCTTCGGAAATAAGCTGCATGTCGCCATACTCGATCCCGTTGTGCACCATCTTTACGAAATGGCCGGCTCCACCCGCTCCGATCCATTCGCAACAGGGCGTTCCGTCGTCCAGCTTGGCCGCAATGCCCTGTAGGACGTCCTTCACTAACGGCCAGGCCTGGGCCGAGCCTCCGGGCATCACAGACGGCCCGTGCAAAGCGCCTTCTTCGCCACCCGATATGCCGGTCCCGACGAAGTACATGCCTTTATCTTCCACCTCCTTCACACGACGTTCGGTGTCGTGAAAGTCCGAATTTCCTCCGTCGATAATCACATCGCCTGGCGACAGAAACGGCGTCAGTTGTGCAATCAGTTCGTCCACCGGACGGCCTGCCTTGACCATCATCATGATCTTACGCGGACGCTTGACCGCCTCGACTAACTGCTCGATGGAATGTGTCCCGATGAAATGTTTTCCTTTTCCGCGACCGCCTGTAAAACGGTCCACGACGCCCTCTTCCCCGTGGGCGCTACGGTTATATACGGCTACGGTAAAGCCTTTGCTTTCCATATTCAGCGCCAGGTTCTCGCCCATCACGGCAAGCCCGATCAATCCTATATCTGCTTTCATTTCTTATTTGTTTTATTTTATGTTGAATAAATCGTTCATTGACTCGCTCATGGAAGGATGAGTGAAAATATTGTCACGAAGGAGGACATAATCGTTATCCGTACGCATCGCCAGCGCAACCAGATTGATAATCTCGCTCGACTCGGCGCAGAACAGTGTGCAGCCCAGAATCTGGTTCGTATCGACATCGATCACCGCTTTCAGCAGGCCTTCCGTCTGCCCGACCGTCCGGGTCCGGGGCATTGTGGCGGCAATCACTTTGGATACTTTTATATGCCGTCCTGTCCGGCGCGCCTGCTCTTCGTTCAGGCCGACGTGCGACAGGGGCGGATCGATAAAGACCGAATAGGCTACAGCTTCCCGGTCGCCAGTATTGCGTTTTCCGTCGCCAAAGAGTTCATCCCGGATAATCCGGTAGTCGTCCAGCGAAAGATAGGTGAACTGCAAACCGCCGCGTACATCTCCGATTGCCCATATATTATTGACAGTCGTATGCAAGCGGTCGTCCACATCGATAGCCCCGCGTTCCGTCAGTTTCACTCCGGCTGCTTTCAGGTTCAGACCTTCGGTGTTCGGACGGCGTCCGGTGGCCAGCAGGATCGCATCGGCTTCCACGCGGATTGTTTCGCCACTCAAGGCATCGCGGTAGATGACTGTTGCCATGTCCGAATCCTGTTCGATCTCCTGCACGACAGCATTCAGCCGGATTGTGATGCTTTTCTTTTCTAGAACCGTCTTCACGGCTTCAGCGATATCGCGGTCTTCACGCGGAATAAACTTATCGCCGCCTTCCAGCACAGTGACCTCCGAACCGAAATTAGCAAAGATTGAAGCAAACTCGAGTCCGATATAACCGCCTCCGACTATCGCCAGGCGACGGGGCAGTTTATCCAGCTCCATAATGGAAGTGCTGGTATAAACAAACGGATTATTTTCGATTCCTTTTATAAAAGGGATAACAGTCGAGGCTCCGGTATTGATGAATATCTTCTCCCCCTGCAACACGATCGTTTCGCCATCGGTTTTCACTTCTATTTCATAAGGAGAACGAAATGAAGCGGTACCTGTATAAACAGTCACAGAATCTTTACTGTCCAGGTTATCGAAATTCTTCTGCCTGAGGTCGGCCGTAATCTTTCTTTTTTCCACGATCGCCTTGTGGAAGGCTTCGGCGCGTTGTTCGAAGGTTGTATAATGATTATACTGGGCAACTTTGGAAAGATGAACCAGGACCTTTGTCGGAATACATCCGATATTGATACATGTCCCGCCATACATTTCTTTCGAGCGTTCAACAACGGCGACACTCCATCCGCGATTACCTAAATCCGCAGCCAGTGTTTTTCCGCCTTTTCCAAAACCAATGATAATTGCATCATACTTTTTCATTTTTCGTGTCCTCCTTTGTTTTCTACTTAAGGAACATTTCATTTAACCTGATTGTTCCCGATAAGCATCTATTAATTGATCTGTTTTTTCTATGATGCAAAAATACAGACCCCTTATATTTCAGAGGATAGTGATTTTACCCTTAGATTTGGCAATATTCCCTGTTTTCTACACAGTCTCCTTTTTGTACTGCCGGCGGTATTCGGTCGTGCTCAACCCTGTTGCGTTCTTAAAGAAACGGCTGAATGTCGCCTGATCCTCAAAACCAAGCATCAGGGCAATTTCCTTCGAACTTTTGGTGGTGTAGAGCAGCAGGCGTTCGGCTTCCGCCTGGATGCGGTTGTGGATGATGCGAATGGCAGATGGCTGATGATAGGATGAAAGGATATTCGCTAATGTCTTCGGCGACTTGTTAAGCATATCCGCATACTCCTGCACCTGCTTCTTCTCCTTGAAATAAGTATCGACCAGGACATGGAATTTGCGGATCGTCTCGAACTGGAAACTATTCTCCCGGACAACGCCTTGTCTGTCTTCCGCTATACGCGTACATAAAATGATAAAGCGTTTCAACAAAACCCGGAGCATCTCATCCTGCAAGTGGTCGGAACTCTGAAATTCCTCCTGCATGATCCCTGTCAGCGTGTCAATCTTCCGCCGTTCCTCTTCCGAAAGGACAAAAGTCAGCACATGTGACGAGCCATGAAACAGCAGTCCGTTACAAGAAACCTCATGGTCATTTCCATGTATACAATAGAAGTTACTGTTGAACATCAACGTATAACAAACACCCTCCACCCGCACAAATTCCAGATGATGCAAATGAGAAAGCGGCACCAACTGTCCTTTCTTCAAGATGATTTGTTGATGATCGATATCCAGTTCTACCTCTCCGGAGCTTACCCAAATAAACTTATACAGAGTTTTATCTTTCAGAAGGCCGACGTCTTCATGAAGCACATCAGTCAGAATGATCCGCCCCTTTATTTTAGCGTTTTCGAATGTCCATTTCATGGTATCTTAATTTTCAATTCTCAATTTTCAATTTCCATTACCTCCAGTTTCCCGGCAATTCCCCGGTATGGCGCCTGAACCAACGTGCAAAGGTATCATAATTTGAGAAATTCAGCATCACGGCGATGCGCGAAGGTCGCAGACGGGTTTTAATCAGCAGATCTTTTGCCTCAAGCAAGACATACTGGCTGATCCATTCTGCCGCCGATACGCCGGAATATGATTTACATTTACTATTCAGTTCCATAGAAGTCATACCCAGTTTCTCTGCATAATAATAGACAGGATAATGATGATAGCGACTTATCAGCAAAGCAAAATCACGGAACATAGGTGGGATCCGGCTGTCCCGGTCGTCGGCGATATTCCCCCCTTGCTGGAGATAGAAGATAAGGGCACGCAACAACGATTCGACCACTTTAACACGGACATCGCTCATCCGTTCAAGCTGCGACTGGATCAACCGGAGATAAAGATCGGTTTCCTCCATCTCCTCCGGCGTAATATCCCGGTACATTAATCGTTGCCGGTTGATCAGCAGGTCGCTGCCGGCATAGATGACAACACCTTCAAAACCTGTTTCTGAAAAGCGGGATATTTCCTTTATATCATCTGTTGCAGCCAGAAAGACTTGTCCGTCCGTTATGGTAAATTCCTGATCGAGAGCTTTAGATACAAACCTTCCACTCCGGCAGATCACAGCAAGGGTCCCAGCCTCCATCGGAAGTAAATCGTAATCCTGCCCGGCTTCGACGTGAATGATTTTTAAAGAACTATCCAATGTCAAATTTGCAGTCGACACGGCATGATAGAGATCAATCGGTAATATTTTTTCTGTGCTCATATCCTTTTTACTTTAAAATAAAACATTACACTCCGAACACTTAAAGATAAAGCTAAGTTCAATATGCACAATCATTTTTATATTTACTTAAAGCCCTATTAATAACATTTATAGAGTTTATCCGGCGATATACAAAATTGATTGAATTTCTTTGTTTGAAAACATTCATACATATTAATTAGTTCTATATTTGTACCTCAAAAAAGAAAAAGATGAAGATACCGTTTAAACCGATCAAAATCGAAGATAAAGACATTATAACCTCTTTTACAATACCGAGCAATTACAAGAATTGCGATTATTCATTTTCCAATATCTGTAGTTGGCGGTTTTTGTATGACAGCGAGTATGCTGTCGTAGACGGTTGCCTGCTGATCCGTTTCTGGATCGAGAATAAGACAAGAGTTGCCTACATGACACCTACCGGACAGGGAAACCTGCAAAAGGCGATCGAATTGCTTGAAGCCGATTCTCTCGAACAAGGGCATCCGCTCTGTATGTTAGGCGTGACATCCGATGCCAAAGAAGAACTGGAAAAGGCAATCCCCGGCGGATTCTTTTATATCCCCGAACGGGACTATTTCGATTATATCTACCTGCGCGAAGATCTGGCAACCCTGAAAGGGAAAAAGTACCAGTCGAAACGCAATCATATCAACAACTTCAATAAGAAATACGCATACAAATATATTCCTATCACGCCGGAACTGGTTCCCGAATGCCTCCAACTCGAATGTAAGTGGTATAAGGCGAACCGGATAGACAATGACGAAGAGGATCTGAACGACGAACGCCGCTCCATGAACTATGCTCTGAACCATTTCAACGAATTAGGACTGATAGGCGGCGCCATCTGCGTAGATCATCAGATCGTCGCTTTCTCTTTCGGCGCTCCTATCAATCATAACACATTCGGCGTACATGTCGAAAAGGCGGATGTGAACTATGAGGGCGCTTATGCTGTTATCAACAAAGAATTTGCCTCTCACCTGCCGGAAAAGTATATCTATGTGAACCGGGAGGAAGACTTGGGTATTCCCGGCCTGCGTAAGGCTAAACTTTCGTATAACCCGTTCATTCTATTGGAAAAATCCGCAGCAATAAAGAAACCTGCAAAATAAAATGAACAATGGATAACAACAAGCCTCAATTGATCGATCTATGGCGTACCTCTTTCGACGACAGCGAAGAATTTATCAGCCTGTTCTTCGACCGCGTCTATAAAAAGGAGAACGCTTTGTTTATAGAAAAAGACGGGAAGATCGTTTCCGCCCTTCAAATGCTTCCGTATGTCATGACCTATTACGGAACGGAAATATCCGTAAATTACATCTATGGAGCCTGTACGCTTCCTTCCGAACGCGGCCAAGGACTTATGCGCCAATTGATAGAGGAAGCCTTCGAAGTGATGAAAAGCCGGAAAGTGGCCCTGACTGTTATTATCCCGGCCGATCCCTGGCTGTTTGATTACTATCGTGACTTAGGCTATACGGAGGCTTTCGACTACTCGGAAGAGACTTATATCCGCCCTTACGAGATCGCTTGGGAACAAGGCATATTGATTGTCCCGCCGGAAGTTCCTTCCATGGAAACCCTTTATAAATTCTTCGATAAGAAACAGCGTGAACGCACTTGCTATGTGTTGCACGGCTATGACGACTTCGTCACAATCCTGCGCGACCTGCAACAGTCCGGCGGACAGATGCTGACTGCCTTGAATGTCCGGGAAGAGCCGATCGGGATGATCTTTTTCTATCCTGCCGACAACCATATTTATGTCAGGGAGTTAATGTACGACAATGATCACATTAAGAATCTGCTCCTTCAGGAAGCAACGACGCAAAACAAAGTAGAGAAGGCTATTTACCGGACTTCTTTCACCGGGCCGGGCACTTTCCCGCTGGGAATGGCACGTGTGCTCGATCGTGACCGCCTCATACATCATTGGGCATCCACCCATGAAAACTCTGTGCTGAACATCGGGGAACTAAAAGAGATGGAGACGCAATCGCTGACGCGCCTGTTGCTCGGTTATCAGAGCCGGGAAGCCTATATGAGCCTGATGCTCGATTAGTCCATAGACAAGGTTGTTTACTCCAGGCCGACTTCTTTCAGCGGATTCCAGAAGACAGATTTCCAGTTTTGGATCCGGTCATTAATGACAGTTACGTCTTCTGCTTCCAACAGTTTCTGCATCCGGTCCGGAGTGCCGAACGCATCTTTCCCGGAAAGGATTCCCTGGCTGTTCACGACGCGATGGGCAGGAATGTCTGACTCGGAAGAAGGAATATGCCCCAACACACGCCCGACAAGGCGGGACATGTTGGGATATCCGATCGCCCGGGCAATCGCGCCATAGCTGGTGACGCGACCTTTCGGGACATACCGGACCATCTGATAAACAGCTTGCTTGAAATCTTCTTTATCCAAGTCAGACATATTACAATAGTTATTTAAGACCTCTGTTCTTCAATAAAGGCTCTGTATTCGGTTCCTTTCCGCGGAAGTTCTTGTACATATCCATTGCATCGTCAATACCGCCCGGTGTCAGGATGTAGGTACGGAATTTGGCAGCCACTTCAGGATTGAAGATATCGCCGGTTTCTTTGTAGGCTTCGTAAGCATCGGCATCTAAAACTTCCGCCCAGATATAACTGTAATAACCGGCCGTATAACCACCGCCCATCGTGTGGTTGAAATAAGTCGTGCGATAGCGGGACGGGATCTGGCGGATCAGGCCGCGTTTGCCCAACGTCTCATTTTCAAACTTCATCACATCCAGATCGGCAGGAATTTCTTTCAATACATGATAATCCATATCCAACAGAGAAGCTGCCAAATATTCGGTAGTTGCAAATCCTTGTCCGTATTTGCCGCTCTTATCCAGTTTCTCGATCAGAGCTGCCGGAATCACTTCGCCCGTCTGGTAATGTTTGGCATAGACTTTCAGTACTTCCGGCTCGAACACCCAATGTTCCATCACCTGTGAAGGTAATTCCACAAAGTCGCGGGGAACGCCCGACACGCCATAATAGTGCACATCCTTAAAGAGATTATGCAAACCATGACCGAATTCATGGAACAAAGTTTCCGCTTCATCGGCACTAAGCAGGGCAGGTTGCCCTTCCGCCGGCTGGCTGAAGTTGCAAACGATCGTGACAATCGGGCCGAGGCGTTTGCCATCCTGGTAAGTTTGTGAACGATAGGTTCCGCACCAGGCTCCACCCCTTTTGCTTGCACGCGGGAAGAAATCAAAATAGAGGATTCCTAAATAGCTTCCGTCTTTATCCTTACATTCGAAAGCCTGTGCTTCGGGGTGAGGAAGCGGGATATTGTTAACCGGAGTGAATGTGATACCATACAGCTTGTTTGCCACATAGAAAGCGCCATCGCGCACATTATCCAATTTCAAGTAAGGACGCACCTGGTTTTCATCCAGATCGAACTTCGCCTTTTTAGCTTTCTCGAAATAATAACGCCAGTCCCAGCCTTCCGCTTCGAAATTGCCGCCTTCTTTCTTGATTTCGGCATTGATGTCGGCCAGTTCCTCCTTGGCTTTAGCCAAAGCCGGTGTCCAGACTTCATCCAGCAAGGCGTACACCTTATCCGAAGTCTTTGCCATGCGGTCTTCCAGGACGAAAGAGGCATAATCGTCATATCCCATCAACTTGGCCTTTTCCAGACGCAGCGTGATCAGATCGCGAACGACTTTATTGTTATCGGCGTCATTTCCATTATTTCCCCGATTGATATAACCTTTAAAGATTTTCTCACGCAAAGCACGGTTGTCGGCATATTGCAGGAACGGCATTACACTCGGATTATGAAGCGTGAAAAGCCATTTGCCGTCCATCCCGGCAGCTTTAGCCGCTTTGGCTGCATTCGCAACCAGGCTTTCGGGCAGGCCGGAAAGGTCTTCCTTCTTATCGATCACCAACTGGAAATCGTTCGTTTCCTTCAACATATTCTGGCCGAAAGTGAGCTGGAGCATGGAAATGCCGCTGTTCAGTTCACGTAACTTCTCCTGTTTGTCGGCCGGCAGATTGGCACCACCACGCACAAAGTCCTTATATGTTTCTTCTAATAATTTCTTCTGTTCCTTATCCAGATTGAATTTTGCCTGGTTGTCATAAACCTCTTTCACACGGGCAAACAGTGCCGGATTAAGGCTGATATCATCATTATGTTTAGAAAGTAGCGGGGAAAGTTCCCGACTCAGTGCCTGCATTTCATCATTCGTATTCACACTATTCTGGCCATAAAATACGGAACTGACCCGTTTCAGCAGGCGACCGCTTTGATCGAGCGCAACGATCGTGTTTTCAAAGTCCGGCACGGACCGCTGTTTTACGATGGCGTCGATTTCCTGCTTCTGCTCTTCCATGCCTTGCAGGAATGCCGGTTTATAATCGGCCAATGTGATCTTATCGAACGGAGGGACACCAAACGGTGTGGTAAACTCTGTCAGGAAAGGGTTTCCCTCCTGGGCTGCATCTGCACCTTTTTCAGGTGAACCGCATGCGCTCAACACGACGGCTAAGCCGGCTGCCATAAATGTTCTCTTCATTCTTTTCTCTTGGTTTTTATGTGGATATAATATAAAAATCTTTAATTGCCACAAAAATAGGCAATATCTTTCAATGTTCCATCTCTTTCGTGAGGGTGAAAATAAAGTTTCATGCCTATGAAACTTTATTTTCTTCGGCAAGGAACAAAAGTTTCCTCGGCATGAAACAAAAGTTCCTTCGTAATGAAACTAATAGTACATCACGAAGGAACTGTAATTGTATGTAGAGAAGATTATTATTTCAAGCCTCTGTTCCGAAGCAACGGATCGATACTCGGTTCTTTACCCCGGAAGTTCTTATACATGACCATGCCTTCGTCAATGCCGCCCGGCGACAATACGTATGTACGGAATTTGGCAGCCACTTCAGGATTGAAGATATTGCCGGTTTCCTTGAATGCCTCGAAAGCATCGCAATCCAGAACTTCAGCCCAGATATAACTGTAATAACCGGCTGTGTAACCGCCTTCCATCGTATGACCGAAATAAGTTCCCCAATAACGGGGAGCTATCTGTTTCAACAACCCGCGACCATACATTGCATTTGCTTCAAACTTCTCTATATCCAAATCAGCAGGAATCTCTTTCAAAATATGATAATCCATATCTAATAAAGAAGATGCCACATATTCGGTTGTTGCAAAACCCTGTCCGTATTTCCCACTCTTAACGATTTTATCGACAATCGCTTGCGGGATCACCTCGCCTGTTTCATGATGTTTGGCATAAACTTTCAGTACTTCCGGTTCGAACACCCAGTGTTCCATCACCTGTGAAGGAAGTTCGACAAAATCGCGGGGGACACCTGATACGCCATTATAATGCACATCGGCAAACAGTCCGTTCAAGGCATGTCCGAATTCATGGAATACGGTTTCAGCTTCGTCGGCACTTAGCAGGGCGGGCTGTCCTTCTGCCGGTTTGCTAAAGTTAAAGACAGTCGTTACAATCGGAGCGACACGCTTACCGTCTTTATAAGTCTGATCCCGATAGCCGCCACACCAGGCACCGCCGCTCTTTCCGGGACGGGTAAAGAAGTCCATATAGAGCACACCTAAAAGGCTACCGTCTTTATCCTTACATTCAAAGACCTGTGCATCCGGATCAGGAAGCGGCATATTCTGCAACGCGGTAAAGGTGATGCCATACAGCTTATTTGCCACATAGAAAGCTCCTTCACGGACGTTGTTCAGTTCCAGATACGGACGGACTTCGTTCTCGTCCAGATCAAACTTTGCGATCTTGGTTTTCTCGAAGTAATAGCGCCAGTCCCAGCCTTCCGCTTCGAAATTGCCGCCTTCTTTCTTGATTTCGGTATTGATATCGGCCAGCTCTTCCTTTGCCTTTGCCAATGCAGGTGTCCAAATCTTGTTCAACAGCTCGTAAACGTTCTTTTCGTTCTTCGCCATGTTTTCTTCCAGGACATAAGCGGCAAAGTCTTCATAGCCTAACAATTTAGCCTTTTCCAAACGGGCGGTAACCAGTTTTTTGATTACATCCTTATTGTCGTTCGCATTGTTATTATTGCCACGGCAGATATAGGCATTATAGATTTTCTCACGCAAAGCGCGGTTGTCTGCATATTGCAGGAACGGCATCACACTCGGATTATGCAGCGTGAACACCCATTTACCCTCCATGCCGGCCTCTTTGGCAGCAACAGCTGCTGCGGCAACCAATGTTTCGGGCAAGCCGGAGAGGTCTTCCTTCTTATCGACAACCAACTGGAAAGCATTCGTTTCTTTCAGGGTGTTTTGTCCGAATGTAAGCTCCAACAGGGAGATCTGCTCGTTCAGTTTGCGAAGTTGAGCCTGCTTGTCAGCATCCAGATTGGCACCGCCACGTACAAACCCTTTGTATGTTTCTTCCAGTAATTTCTTCTGTTCCTTGTTCAGATCGAATTTAGCCTGGTTGTCATAAACGGATTTCACACGGGCAAAGAGTTTCGGATTTAATCTGATGTCATCCGAATGTTTGGAAAATAGCGGAGAAAGTTCCTGTTCAAGAGCCTGAATCTCGTCATTCGTATTGACGCTGGCCTGTCCGCTGAAAGCGTAGGAAACCTTCGTCAGCAACTCCCCGCTCCGGTCTAATGCAACAATCGTGTTTTCAAAAGTAGCTTCGTCCGGGTTATTGACAATTGCATCTACTTCTGCAACGTGCTCTTCCATGCCTTTCAGGAAGGCTGGTTTGTAATGTTCAACCTTGATCTGGTCAAAGGGAGGAACACCAAACGGCGTCGTGTACTCGGTAAAGAAAGGATTTGCAACCGTAGCGTCTACGTCACCTTTCTTGGGTGAGTTACATGCCCCTAAAACAACTGCCAAGCCGGCAGCCATAAGTGTTTTGTTCATGTCTGTAATATTAATTTATTCTAATGGCAAAGGTAGACAATTCTACTAAAAATTAGTCTTTTTGCCGGTATCTCTTTTTAATTGTTCGAAACGCATCATCATCTGCCGGAGGCGGCGCGGTTCTTTTGTTGCCAGGTTATTCCGTTGGCCCGGATCTTCTTTTACATTATATAATTGGTAGCAATTGCTAAGACCGGCAAAGTCTGCTTCCTCCTTGTCGCCATAATAATCCGGATAAGGCGGGATCATCACCCAGTCTCCCTGCCGGAAAGCATAATTATAGTAACCTTCGATCACCAGTTCCCGACGTCCCTGATCACTATTGCCTAAGAAGACAGGCAACGTATTCTGGCTATCCGTTTTATCCGGATAAACCTGCCCCGTCAGGGCTGCCAATGAAGCCAAAAGATCCATCTGGCAAACCAAAGCATCCGATACGCCCGGCTTAACCACTGCCGGCCAGCGGAGCAGGAAAGGAATGCAGGTCCCTCCGTCATACAGGCTCGTCTTGCCACCCCGGTAAGGTCCGGCAATCTTATGGTTACCGACCAGCTCGACCGCCTGGTCCTGATAGCCGTCGTCCAGAACGGGACCGTTATCGCTCGAGAAGACAACCAATGTATTCTCCGTCAGTCCGAGCCGGTCCATCTCCTTCAAAAACTCCGTCACACACCAGTCTGCCTCCAGAATCACGTCTCCACGCGGTCCCATGCCGGATTTGCCGGCAAACTTCTGATTCGGCACACGAGGCACATGCGGCTGATGCAGACCGTAATACAGGAAGAATGGCCTGTCTTTATTCTCCTTCATAAAATGCTTGGCTTTTTCAAGGAAAAGTTCGGCCATGTCTTCGTCTTTCCATTGAGCCGCCTTTCCGCCTTTCTGGAAACCGATACGGGGAACGCCGTTCACAATAGCTCCGGCATGCCCTACACTGGGATGCATCCGCAAGAGCTCCGGATTATCCTTACCGGTCGGCTCGCCGGGGAAGTTCTCCCGATAGCTGACGTACAAAGGATCGTCCGGCTGCAACCCGACACCTTTGCCGTTTTCTATAAAGATACAGGGAACCCGGTCATTGGTAGCCGCCTGGATAAACGAATAGTCATAACCGATTTCTTTTGCTCCCGGATAGACCGTTTTATTCCAGTCTACCGCTCCGTCGCCCAGCCCGAGATGCCATTTGCCGACTGAACCGGTTACATAACCGGCCTGTTTCAGGACTTTCGGCAATGTCACCTGCTGTGTATTGATAATCAATGCTGCATTTCCTGGCAGAATCTTGGCTTCCGTGTTTGTCCAGGGATAAAGACCGGTCAGCAGGGAATAGCGGCTTGGCGTAGAGGTGGCCGCTGTACAATAACCTTGCGTAAAGCGCAGCCCTTCATTGGCTATCCGGTCCATGCCGGGAGTACTGATCGCTGTCGCACCGTAACAACTGAGGTCTCCATATCCCAAATCGTCGGCAACAATCACAACGATATTCGGCTTCTGAGGCGAAGTTTGTGCCAGAATCGGCAATGAGAAAGCTCCCATCAAAGGAAGTAAACAGTGTTTCATTTGCTTATTTTGTATTTGAGCGTTAGATTCTTAAAACATATAATAATCCACAAATATAGTGATAGTAGTGGAATGCTGTTGACATTTTTCGCTAATATTGCATTTTACACAACTAAAAATATAGGATGATGAAAAATAGAATATGTGAACTTTTTGGTATTCAATACCCGGTTATACAGGGTGGAATGGTTTGGTGCAGTGGTTGGCGGCTTGCTTCGGCAGTCAGTAATGCAGGCGGTTTGGGACTGCTTGGTGCAGGTTCCATGCACCCGGACGTCTTGCGTGACCATATTCGCAAATGTCAGGCAGCGACCGATAAGCCTTTCGGAGTAAATGTGCCCCTGATGTATCCGGAAATAGATGCATTAATGAATATATTGGTAGAGGAAAATGTAAAGATAGTCTTCACTTCTGCCGGCAATCCCAAGACATGGACCGGATTTCTGAAAGAACACGGTATGAAAGTCGCCCATGTGGTCAGCAGTTCCAAATTTGCTGCCAAATGCGAACAAGCTGGTGTCGATGCCATCGTCGCCGAAGGTTTTGAAGCCGGCGGGCATAACGGACGTGAAGAGACAACCACTCTTTGCCTGATTCCTGCCGTACGCCGTGCCACCACTCTCCCGCTAATGGCAGCCGGAGGTATCGGAACCGGCAATGCGATGCTGGCGACTTTTGCATTAGGAGCCGAGGGTGTGCAAATAGGGACCCGTTTCGCCCTGACAAAAGAAAGCTCGGCACACGAAAACTTCAAGAACCTCTGCCTGAACCTGAACGAGGGCGACACAAAACTCCTGTTAAAGAAACTCTCTCCCACCCGCCTGGTCAAAGGAGATTTTACGACAGCCGTTGAAGAAGCCGAGGCCCGTGGTGCTTCCGTCGAGGAAATGAAAGAGTTGTTGGGAAAAGGACGAGCTAAAAAAGGTATTTTCGAAGGAGACCTCCAGGAAGGTGAACTTGAAATCGGCCAAGTAGCATCTTTATTTCGGGAATCGCAAACTGTCGCAGAGGTCATGAAAGAGATTTTGGATGATTTTCAGGCAGTAACGGAAAAATTGAGTTATTTTAATACTATCTTTGCAAACTACTAAAGAATTAAGGGATTCAAACAAATAATTAATGTACTTAAAATAACGCTATGAGTATTATTGTTCTAATACTGACTATTGAAACAGCTCTTTGCATCGCACTTCTGTTATCCTGGATCAGAAACAAGAAAAAACAAGCGGACCGTTGGGACATTACCAAGATAAAAGAATATGAACAGGAATTGATTCAGGCAAAAGAGAAACTGGAAAATGTCATCAAGACACAGGACCTGGTGCTCAACAGTATTAATTTTGGTCTTGTTTATGTTGATAAAAATTATGTTGTGCAATGGGAATCAACAGCCAGTCTGAAAGACATTGCTAAAGGACGACGCTATATCGCAGGAAAAGTATGTTATGAAACAGTTATGGGACGTCAGAGTCCTTGCCCTCATTGTGCATTAAGTGATACGGTTGAGAAAGGCAAGCCTGTTCGTCACGAGATAACCGAAGGAGATACAACTATCGAAATCAGTGCCATACCGGTCTATTCGAACGACGGAAGCGAAATGTTGGGAGGCTTGATGAAGCTCGAAGATATTTCGGATAAAAAACGAATCGAACATTTACTTTATGAAGTAAAGAAAGCGGATGAAGCAAACCAACTGAAATCAGCTTTCTTAGCAAACATGAGTCATGAAATCCGTACGCCTTTAAATGCAATTATCGGTTTCTCCAATCTACTGACAGAAACCGACGATCCCGACGAGAAAAAAGAATTCATCCATATAATTACAACTAACAACGAGTTATTGCTCCAACTGATTAATGACATCATCGATATGTCCAAAATAGAAGCCGGGACACTTGATTTTATATATTCCGATACGGATATTAACCTGTTGATGGAAGACCTCTGCCAGCAAATGCAGCTAAAAAATCAGAGACCGGACAGTGTTAAGATTGAATTTGTACAAAAGCAACCGGAATGCATCATTCATACGGACCACAACCGTGTCATGCAGGTAATGATTAATTTTATGACCAATGCCATGAAATTTACAGAACAGGGCAGCATTACCTTCGGCTATGAAAAATCCGAAAAAGACATCTATTTTTTTGTTAAAGATACCGGAATCGGAATCCCAGCCGAAAAGAAAGACAAAGTATTCGAACGCTTTGTTAAACTAAACACTTTCGTCCAGGGAACAGGGCTTGGGCTTCCTATTTGTGCTATGATTGTAGAGAAATTCGGAGGAATAATAGGTGTGGAATCCAAGGAAGGTGAAGGATCCACATTCTGGTTCCGATTACCAATCTGATTTTGAACTGATTTTTTTTGTACTTTTGCAACGTACAAACTAAAAAAGTCAATGCTTAAACGTCTATTTGTATTTGCAGGAATATCCTTTTTTGTTCTATCTTTATCAGTTAAAGCTCAGGAACAACGTAATGTTTTTGCGACAGACACCACGTCCAGAAAAGAGATTGTTACCGTTGATGGAGTGGAATTGAACGAGAAGCAATTAAAGCGTTATTATCGCCAATTGCGTAAAGACTCTATTCGTGCACATAAAAATATATGGTGGTCTGTACTCGGTGGACCGTCTTATACCCCAGAAGCGTCATTTGGTGTAGGAGGTGCAGTCTTAGCCAGTTTCCGGATAAATAAGCAAGACACCATTTCACAACGGTCATTTCTGCCCGCAGGCTTGAATCTTTCATTGAACGGAACGATTGTTGTAGCGGGTGCAGGGACGTTTTTCTTCAATGAAAACCGCTTTCGCATTTACGTAAGTTATGGCTATAGAAATGAGCCTTCGCATTACTATGGCAAAGGATTTGAAGAGGCTGAAAATCTGGAACGGGGCGATTCGACTACCAAGTTCCATCGAAACTATTTTCAATTATATCCACGTTTTGTTTGGGAAGTACGGCCCCATCTCTATTTAGGTGGCCTGTTCGATCTGAATTATACAAGGGCATCGGATATAAACCCTGTAATGGAAGAAGATACTTATTTCCAGAAATTTAAAAGCAAATATTTCAATGTCGGTATCGGCGGGCTCATCCAATATGATACCCGTGATGATGTTGCAACTCCTACACGAGGGATGCTGTTAGGAACAAACATCAAATTGTTTGGAAAATATCTTGGAGGTGCCTATAATTATGAAATCATCGAACTCGAATATCGTCAGTTCAAAAACGTATTCCGTCCACGCAGCACACTTGCCTGGATTGCCAAAAGCCAAATCGGTATGGGAGATATTCCTTTTACGGAGTTACCGACATTCGGCTCTCCCTTCGACCTTCGCGGCTATTACATGGGTAAATACCGGGATAAATCGATGGCTTACGGAATTGTCGAATATCGCCACATGTTCGGCTCACCGGCAAAGTACAAAAGCGGCAACTTCTGGGCGAAATGCGGTTTCGTAGCTTGGGTCGGGACCGGAACAATCGGAGAAACTCCTTTTGATTGGGACAAGTGGAAATTCAATTTCGGAGCCGGACTCCGTTTCCAGATGCAGCCGGGAAAAAACTTCAGGCTGGATATCGGTAAAGAGCCCGGGCAACCAGGTATGCAAGTCTATATGAATATGACGGAAGCATTCTGATCAGAACGACAGTCGCATCATAAAACGAACACCCTTCGTCTGAATACCCGGATTATCACGATAGTTCAGACGCCAGACATAATCCAGGCGAAGGAACTTTAAGATGTTTTCCACACCAACACTGGCTTCCATATAAGGAGCTTTCCCTAATGTGTAGGTATCATCCGGGAAGAGGTATAACCCCTCTCTTCCACTCATAGGATTGTTCTTCTCAGTCAGATGTCCCCATAAACCACGGAAACAGAAAACTTCCCTCCACTTCAACTTCTTTATCATCGGTATGCGGTTCAACAGATTACCATTCATGTAATAGGTCAAATCCCAGGATGCATATTCATCATTGATAAACTCCATCGCGTTCATATTCGTATATGACTCCGGCTGAATCGTATAAGAAAGGTTAGCATTCGGCAGGATCAGCAACGGATAAGGAACTTTGTTCCATACTTTTCCCGCTTTAGTAATAAGATCGACATATCCGAAAGCCGAGAACCAGAAACGCTTCTGTACGCCGATTTCAGTACGCTGGTAGTCATACGACGAGCCAAGCAGGTCTTTCTTTGCCATTGTATGGCTAAAGTTGAAGATCAGTGCATCGAAAGTAATCGGATAACGGATATTACGCGTCTGATAGAACTTCTCATCCTTTGCATAACGGAATTTAAGTTCTAATTCCGTCATGTCATAACTCTTAGTGGGCCTAATGATTCCATCCGGACCAATACGATCAAAAACAGCATACTCAGTAGCATATTCACGGCGGTTACGAATGACGGCACCATAAGCCAAACCATTATAATGCTCGTGGTAATAAGTCAACTCGGCTTGCCGCAAATAAGTAGCCCGCGTATCTTTCTGACGTTTCCATGCCAGGAACATATTATCTTTGCTGGCATACATATATTGCTGTCCCAACTGGTTAATGTCGTACATATATTCCAGACGGATCGAATTTAGCGGGAACTCCTTACGGTATTCCTTGCGGTCGTTGAACGAATATTCGACAAGCGCGTCATATTTCAACTTTTCATCTTTCGTCCCATACGCCATATAACCATCAAAGAACAAGTTTTTACTGAATGCCGTCGTCGTTGTCCCCCCCACACGGAAGCGGGCCCCTTCAATTGCATTACCACTGATCGCCGTATTCATCGGACCAAACTCGAATTTACTTTTCAACGGGTCCTTATTGGTCGGGATATAACCGGAAACGAGGATCGATACGACCTGTTCCGTTATGTAAAAGATCGGAACGGAGCGGAATTTAGCCATCAACTTCTCGACGGAATTGGGGTTCTTCTTAACAGCCTCTTCCGGCCGGTTGCTTACCCAGAAATCATCTGATTGCCGATACGCTTCTTTTAGCGTAATAACAGGTGCGCTCTCCTTAAATATCTGAGCCTGTTCAACGTCCGGCTCCTTAAACGAATGATTGCTGTAAACATTCAGGCGCCGGGCATACATACCCTTAGACTTTTCACTTAACTTGAAATTGACATTGATATCGTCTTTCGTAATAATGCGGGTACTATCCGGCGTACGTTCGAATGTCTGTTCGATTGTCATACCCGAGACGAAGTTTAAGTTGATATCTTTAGGTACGTTGAGAATCGCTTTCTGTACGAAGAATGTGGAATCGAGCGTGACAAACAGATGACCGGTAAACCCGAATGTCTCCGAGTTGAAGGGCACAAATCCCAGATCCACACATTTCTGTCCGTTTACATCCAACGTGTCGAGCAGATAATATTTGTAATAGTTCGGTCCGATTGTAGAAAGCGGACTTACGAACCGTTGCAGAAACAAGGGAATATCATTTTTAAAAATATCGACTTCCCGGAAAACCTCATTCAGGAACTGCTGAATACCGTCGCGGGAAAATATTTCATCCACACCGGATGCCTTACTGCCTTTGACAACCCGTTTCTCCGACTTAGGCTCCTTACGATAATATACCGTTTCGACCTTTTCCCTTTCCGAAACCGGAAGAATAGTCGTACCGACATCAAGCGTATCGACAAAGTCGACAAGGAAATCAAACTTACCCGGCTTTCCGTTCTTTTTAGGCTTAGGTTGAAAATCATTCATTGCAAAGACCATCTTTTCATATTGGTCGTATTCAAAAAAGTCATGATTACGCGGATCATTACTTTCCCGTGAAGCGATCACCTGTTTTACAAATGTCACGGCCGGATTCTCTTTCTTACTGTATTTCTCCTTTTTCGGTTTAATAATAACTTCGTTCAACGCAATTCCGTTCGGAGCTAATTGTATTTTCAGGTTATTGGTTCTGCCCGGAGTAACATTAACTTCTTTTGTATCATATCCAAGATAAGAAACAACCAAGGTCCGGTTCGCATTCGGAGCAGAGAATGTAAAATTACCATCCCCGTCAGTAGCTGTTCCGATCGTTGTTCCTTTGAATATAAGAGATACATAAGGCAATCCTTCTCCCGTAATCGAGTCGGTTACTATTCCTTTTATTATCGTATTCTGTCCATTTGCTACCCATACCATAAATAAGGAGGCCAGCAAAAAAACAATCTTTTTCCCCATCACAATTTTCTATCCTTAGATTTCTACTTTATCCCTAATTAAACGCTGCAAAAGTATAACAGTTTATTTTCACAGAGTGTTCCAAAACGTGCACATAATCTTCCAATTGAAAAAAATTCTTTCTACCTTTGCCTGTTGAAAGGGGTGCCATACTGTAAACGGGCTGAGATTATACCCTGTGAACCTGATGCGGGTAATGCCGCCGTAGGAAAGAACAGACAAGGCTTTTCCCTCCTTTTTATATATAAATGAAAACAAACACAATGTTTCGTTATCCGGTAGCACTCACAATTGCCGGCTCAGACAGCGGCGGTGGTGCGGGAATACAGGCAGATCTGAAAACATTTTCAGCATTAGGCGTATTCGGAGCTTCTGTGATTACATCAATTACCGCCCAGAATACACAGGGTGTAAGAGGAATACAAGCTGTTTCGCCGGAAATAGTGGAAGGACAGATAAATGCCGTATTTGAAGATATAACGATCGATGCCGTAAAAATCGGAATGCTGCATAACCGGAAAGCTGCCGGAATTGTAGCCCGTGCAATCGACCGTTTCTCGCCTTCAAAGGTGATTCTCGACCCTGTAATGATTTCGACAAGCGGCAGTAAGCTGATAGAAGACGATACAATCCGAATTATAGTGAATGATTTGTTCCATCGGGTCACGTTAGTAACTCCGAATTTAGATGAGACGGCTTTCCTGTCGGGCATGCCGATACGGAATGAGGAAGACATGGAAAAAGCAGCACAAAAACTATTAGCCTTGGGATGCCGTTCGGTTCTGATGAAAGGCGGTCACCTGGAAGGAAATGAAAGGACCGATATCCTGTTTACACAGGATGCAGCTCCTCTCCGACTGGTTACTCCGACTGTTCAGACACACAATACACATGGCACGGGGTGCACGCTGTCTTCTGCAATTGCTGCCTATATGGCTTTGGGAAAAGAATTACCGGATGCCGTAAAGTTGGCAAAAGAGTATATAACAGCTGCTCTCGAAGCCGGAGCCGATGTGCAAACCGGACACGGACACGGACCTATGAACCATCTTTTTGCACCCGTTCCGCTTATAAAAATAGAAGGATGAAGAAACTGATTATAATTACAACGCCAGACTTCTTTCCGGAAGAAAATATCATTCTCACCCGGCTTTTCGAAGAAGGAATGCAATCTCTCCATCTGCGTAAGCCGGAAGGGAAGATAGACGAATTGCGCGGACTGCTGGATCGAATTCCGGCTGTGCACTATCCGAAAATCGTACTCCATGATTGCTTCTCCCTTGCAACAGATTATGATCTTGGAGGCGTACATCTGAATCGGCGTAACAACCTGGCGCCATCCGGCTTCAAAGGAACGGTCAGCCGTTCCTGCCATTCCATCGAAGAAATCGAACGCTATCAGACACTCGACTACCTGTTCCTGAGTCCTATCTTCCGGAGCATCTCGAAAGAAGGATATGGAAACGGTTTTGCGATGGAAACATTGCAGCAGGCATCCGATACCGGAATCATCAACGAGAAGGTTATCGCCCTTGGCGGCATAGACCTCACTACTCTCCCGTTGCTCCGTCCTTTACGTTTCGGGGGAGCGGCCGTACTGGGTGCACTTTGGGGAGAACATCCATCGACAGACAAACTGGATTTTATTATCACACAATATAAAAAACTACAAGCATGGATTTAGACAATTATTTGGAAAGCTATTCCGGCAGAGGACGGTACGCTTGTTTCACTGGCCAGAACCGACTTATGTTCATCACGCATCGTACAAAAAAATATACAGAGCTGGATGAGATCAAGATGGTAACCAAAGGCGGTTGCAGTTGGGTTCAGCTCCGTATGAAAGACAATCTGAACCTCGAAGTCGCCAAAGAAGTTGCGCACTTCACCTTGTTCGACTGCGACACCGATTGTTGCTGCTGCCTGGACGATAACCTGGAAATGGCAATCAAAGCCGGTATCCATTGCGTCCATCTGGGGAAAAACGACATGCCGGTATCGGAAGCATGGCGGATCATCGTGGAAAAAGGATTGGACGACCTTTTCCTCGTCGGCGCAACGGCGAACACGTTTGAAGATATTCTGGAAGCGGACCGGGAAGGTGCATCCTATGTAGGCTTGGGCCCATACCGTTTTACCGAGACAAAAAAGAACCTGAGTCCCGTATTGGGATTGGAAGGATATCAAAAAATCATGGAACAATACAGGGAAGCCGGTCTCAAAATTCCTATCTTTGCCATCGGTGGCATTCAGTTCGAAGACATTGCTCCTTTGATGGAAACAGGAATAGAAGGAATTGCCGTCTCCGGAGCGATCATAAATGCCGATGATCCGGTGGAAGAAACGCGCCGTTTCATCAGGGAGATCAACAAACACAAGCCGGACCCTTGCAGAGACGATTCAGAAATATAAAAACATACAATACAATGGCAAGTAAAAACAGAATACGCATTACGTATCCTTCATCGGAAAAGATCTATGTGCCCGGTAGCATCCACAAAATAAATGTAGGCATGCGCAAGATCAAGATTCTGGATACCGTCACGCGTGGTGAAGACGGAGAACTGATTCATAAAAAGAACAATCCCGTAATCGTGTATGACACCAGCGGTCCATACTCCGACTCTAAAATCACGATCAACACGCAGAACGGCATTCCCCGTATCCGCGAATCCTGGTATGCAGGCCGCAAAGACCTTATACGCCTGGAGGAACTGACTTCCGATTACGGCCGGCAGCGTTTGGCAGACCCGTCATTAGACGCCATCCGTTTCCCGAAGCACCATTTGCCCTATCGTGCCAAGGCAGGAAAGAACATCACCCAGATGTATTATGCGAAACGGCGTGTCATCACCCCCGAAATGGAATATGTGGCGATCCGCGAAAACCAGCAGATCGAAGCGCTTGGCCTGAAATCTTACATCACGCCCGAATTTGTGCGCAAGGAGATCGCTGCCGGACGTGCCATCATCCCGGCCAACATCAACCACCCGGAAGCCGAACCGATGATCATCGGCCGGAAGTTCCTGGTCAAGATCAACACGAATATCGGAAACTCCGCCCTTTCCTCCGGCATCAACGAAGAGATCGAAAAGGCCGTATGGAGTTGCAAATGGGGCGGCGACACACTGATGGATCTTTCAACCGGCAACAACATCCACGAGACACGCGAATGGATCATTCGCAACTGCCCCGTGCCGATGGGAACAGTTCCTATTTACCAGGCATTGGAGAAAGTGGACGGAAAGATCGAAGATTTGACTTGGGAGATTTACCGGGACACACTGATTGAACAGGCCGAACAAGGCGTCGACTACTTCACCATCCACGCCGGCCTGTTGAAAAAGCATGTCGAACTGACGCAGACACGCCTGACCGGTATCGTTTCGCGCGGAGGCTCGATCATGGCTAAATGGATGCAGATTCATAATGAAGAGAACTTCCTTTATACCCATTTCGCCGAAATCTGCGAAATCCTGAAAATGTATGACATCGCCGTTTCAATCGGCGACGGCCTCCGTCCGGGTTCCATCTATGACGCAAACGATGCCGCCCAGTTTGCCGAACTCCACACGATGGGTGAACTGACTCAAATAGCCTGGAATCAATTCGTGCAGGTCATCATCGAAGGACCGGGCCACGTCCCCATGAACAAGATCCAGGAGAACATGAAGGAACAGCAATATGCCTGCCATAACGCCCCGTTCTATACGTTAGGCCCGTTGACAACAGACATTGCACCGGGTTACGACCACATCACATCCGCAATCGGAGCCGCCCAGATTGCCTGGCACGGGACGGCGATGATCTGCTATGTCACCCCGAAAGAACATCTCGGGCTGCCGGACAAAGAAGATGTCCGCACAGGTGTTGTCGCCTATAAAATTGCCGCCCATGCAGCCGACCTGGCAAAGGGACATCCCGGCGCACAAGTTCGAGACAATGCTCTGAGCAAAGCTCGCTTCGAGTTTCGCTGGAAAGATCAGTTCAACCTGTCGCTCGATCCGGAACGCGCCCTGCAATACTATAAAGACAGTGCCGTAACGGATGGCGAATATTGTACGATGTGCGGCCCGAACTTCTGCGCCATGCGCCTGAGCAAAGGCTTGCACAAGGATGATTGCGAGAAATAACTCCCTACATAGACTGTTCAGCAAGGATATAGACCCGGTGGGTTCTATATCCTTCTTTTTGTATAAGGGCTTCTTCTTCAAACTTCTTAAAGTCGTTCTTTGCCATATAATAAGTACAACTTACCAACTCCTGATAATCCGTCAGATTTATAGAACGATGCGCAGCCAGATATTCCAGCATCTTAGCTTTACGCCCTTCATAATCCAGCTTGGAGACATTCGTCCGCTTCACCTTTTGCGGCCGGGCATTCTGTACGATCTTCTTCAGCTCCTGAGAACAACGGAAATTCACACCGTCCACCCGCACGCTGTACTGAGGTACACCTTTTGCATTCACTCCTGCTTTTGTCGTTTTTAAGGAGGGAGAAAAATAACCCAGTCCCTCCAACTCCACACAAGAACCATAAGACAATTCACGCCCTATATATTTAGACAAAGCATCCAAAACGCCCTTTATATCAGCCGAATTAACAGAGCAACATTCGTTAATAAACGAACATATCTCACTCATCTTCTTCGTCTCATTACTAATTAGACGCGCATAGACTTTTTGTTCCTTCCCGCCTTTCTCATTCTTTGCTGGTATCTGATAGATTCCAAACTTAACTCTTCCCATCTTTTCTATTGCATTAATGATGAATTTGATACTGAAGAAATCTATTTTCGACAACGTCGTATATATTCTTGACGTTGTCGAGTATTTTCCCGATATTGTCGTATATATTCTTGACAACGTCGGGAACAGATTTCTTCGGCATCAAATATACGATACATCATAGGGAAAAACTAAAGAAAATCAGTATTTCTTTCGTTTTTCTGCAGTTCATTCCTTATCTTTCAAGTTAAATCCGTAATTTTGTATCGGATTAGTGAAAACTGATCCTGATAACATTAGAAAAATCAAATTATTGTAAAGAGGCGTTACGTCTTTATCCCAGTCTGTGAAATCTGGTAAATTTTGTGACTACAGGGAAAAGCAAAAAGGTCTCACGCTATAGGCGTGGGCTGTTGCTTATTTGTAGTCAGGGCTTACCAGAGCCTCACAGACAAAATAGTGACAGTACCACGCTTTTTATTTTTAATAATTGAAAAAATGACAAATGAGAACCTGCTCCTGAAAAGAGAAATACTATTAAAGGAAGAAGAAAGACATCAATTAACATTCATTGGTGCCACAAAAAATCTGTCGAAGGCGATAGAGCAAACATTATTCCGATATAAGGGAAGTGTATTCAACAAGACTTATTTTTTAGACTGCTTCTATAATGAGATCATCAAATACCAAGATTTCATAGACAAGCAGAAAAAATCAAATATGAAACTGAAGAGGCATTTGTCTCATATATCCAAGTCTTATTTAAAAAGTAAAAAAGAAAAAAATCATGCCCCACTCGACCAGGAATTGAAATACAATAAAATTTCTATCGGATGGTTTTTCCCGTCTGAAATATTTGAAGATTACTATTGCCGATTCTGCTCATGCAAGGAGACATTCGATAACCCCACATCCGTTAATGCCTTTTTTCAGAAGCATATAGACAGGCAATATCCTTTAGAGATTGATCAATACATCGATTATCTGAAGAAAAACATATCTTCGTTTTGGGAAGCAACTTGTTCATACATTAAAGAAATCATTAATATTGCAGCACGACATGCGCTATTCGCCCCACAGCAAACGGAACAAATCGAGCTGATAAAGGATTCGGCATGGAGTGACACTTATGAAGTTCTGCAATCGAAACTACAGGAATGTAATAATACGCTTTCCTTTAAAAACGGTACTGATTTCAGAAACTACATTATCCAAATATGCAATTACCGCCTGCAAAATCAAAGAACCAAGTATGCCGTTAAGGAAGAACCGCTCGACCAGTTCCCCTATTTGGAGCAGGAAGTGCAAGATGAAAAAGAAGAAGAAAAACCTTTTCATTCTCTTGTTGACGTAGATATCCATAATGCTTATGAAGTGGCCTATGCCATTGCAATCATTCTATTAAATCCGAAACATCCTTTTTACCACTCTCTGACATATGGAATAGAAGATAAAGTGGATGTTTTGCTCAGGAAAGTTATAAAAGGACAATGCTATAACAAGATTGTAGAGGAAAAGTACAATATGAATCCGGACTCTTCCGATTTTTCCAAAATAGTAGTCAAGACAAGAAAAGAATATGAACGGACCCGGAAAACATTACAAGAACGTTTTATCAAAATAAAAAAAGAACAGGAATAATGTCACATTCAGCTTACCTCCCAGATAATAGATAAAACAACAAAATATTATGGACAACAAAAATATATGCAATAAAAAGCAAGTGGAACGATACCTCTTGAATCAAATGACAGAAGAGGAGGAAACGCTCTTTCAGGAACATTTGATCCACTGCGAAGCTTGCCGTAGCTACATGACGGAAATCCGCAGACTTGCTTCAATCGTAGGTGGAGAGGATCTTTATTATATAAAGACTCCTTCCGTCACAAATGGAACAGTTCGTATACGTCACCTGAAATACTGGTTATCCGTTGGTGCCTGTTTATTACTATTAATTGGAATATCAATTTTTCGGCATGAAAGACAACAGACAGAGAAAGGTTTATATCCGACCTCTATCGAATACCGGAATCGTGCATCAAATGGTAAGGCCGACATAAAATTATTGTTCCCAGACCAAGATACAGTCAAAATAAAACACAGCCAACCGGTTTTATTTAAATGGGATTCCTCATGCTCTTTCCATTTGAAAGTGCAATATGAGGACACGACTCTGTTTGATGTCAAAGGAAACGGAATGGAATATTCTTTACCTGTAACGACACTTAGTCCTTATCCATATATAACCTGGGATTTGACTGTTGACGAACAGTCCTATTCCGGACAAATCCTTTTTTCTAACAAATAACTAAATTATGAAGCGCTTCATTTTTATACTATTATTCGGACTATTACATCTTTCAGCGACAAAAGCACAACAGGTACAGGAGGTAGTCGCTACGGCAAACAACGACACAATCATTGTAAACTGTATGCTGGAAACTCCGGTTTTCTGCTCCCTGCTATTGCAATATTCAGACAACAACGGACTTACCTGGAACGAATGTAAGACAATACAAGGCGACATCACGAACCAGGCGAGCGGAAAGAAAACAATTTACTGGAACTGCCTGAAGGATGATGTAATCATGGGAAATTTCATTTTTAAAATCATCCTGCATCCTTCTTCCATATCGACAATTTCCAAGCAAGAAGAGATTGTTCCTGCAGAACCTTCTCGAAAGTCGATACCCCAAGAGGCGAAAGTCAAAACGCCAAGAGGCAGTTTTATGGTTTTACCGGGGTGCTCTTTCGGAAATACAATGTCTTACTCACTTATGTTGGGATACGTGAAAAAATGGGGAGGCTATGTGAAAGTTAAATCGGCTTTTGGGAGTAAAGATAAAAACGCGACAAAAGGGGATGTGGATGATGCCTTTTTTAGCGGTAACTCAAAGAAAGGCCGTTTTTCTGCATACGCAGGAGCGATCGGCCAACTTCATCCATACATCTGTATATATGCCGGTATCGGATATGGTAATAAATGGTTGCAATGGGAAACGATCAATAACGAGAACATCGAAATACAGAGTGGGACCTATTCCGGTATCGATCCGGAGCTGGGAGTTCTGTTCAAAATAAAGATGCTTACTGTCGGCGGCGGTTTTAACTGCCTGATAGGGCAAGGACATAAAAACGGAGAAGGGAATATTTCAATTGGTATCATGTTTTAATAGAATAACAAAGATGAAACAGATTTTATACATTTTCAGTCTATTACTGTTATGGGGATGCGAAGACGAACCTACGCCTATGCAAATTGCCGTTTCTACGGGCAATGCTACTAACATCACGACTAACAGTGCGTCGATCCAGGTCTCAATGGACAAAAACGACATTATTAATGAAATAGGTGTCTTTTGCAGCACGGATTCTCTATTCAATTCCAGCACTGTAAATAAAAGTTCCACACAGGAAATCACTGGTACGGAATTCAATTTCCAACTATCCAACCTGTCTGCCGGGACTAAATATTTTTATAAAGCTTACGCTTCCGGCAAGTCAAACAGTATTTATGGAATAACCAAATCGTTTATGACTGAACAAGTGCTATTATCTACTTCTGTCAATAATATAGAGGCGAGTGACAAAGAGAGTATCTACAAGGTCGAAGTTCGAAGTAACGCAGATTGGCGCACGTCTTCCGATCAAAGTTGGTGTGAAGTCTCACCCGATGCCGGTATTCAAAAGGATTCTATTAACATCAAACTAAAAGAGAATACATCGACATCTGCAAGGCAAGCAGTAGTAACTGTCACAGCCGGAACCCAAGTTCAAAAGATCACAATCAATCAAAAAGGATGCGATGAGAATTTGTCTGTTTCCTCGAATTATTTTTCCGTCAGCCCGGAAAGCGGATCATATAATTTTATCATTCATACAAGCTTGTCCTGGACAATTTCCTCCGATCAGCCCTGGTGTGTCCCGTCGTCATCATCCGGAAATGGAGAAAACACGTTGTCTTTCACAACGACTGAAAACACGTTATCACAAGAAAGAAATGCAACTTTAACAATCAAAGCCGGAACGTTGACTCAAAAGATAACGGTTATACAGCAGAGTAAATCAGCGACATTGGCGGTATCGACCAATACATTTGCAGTCAATGCTAATAGAAACACATATAATTTCACGGTCACAAGCAATATGAACTGGACAATTTCTTGTGACCAGTCTTGGTGTGTACCCTCTATTGCAGCGGGATCTAACAATCAAACAGTTTTTTTTGATGTTTCAGAGAACACATCCACTCAAGAAAGAAGTGCAACGATTACTGTAAAAGCCAGAAATCTGATTCAGAAAATAACAGTAACCCAATCAGGAACAAATCAGGCATTAGCTGTATCAAAAGATTCCTTTATATTTGGTCCGGAAGCAGGACACGGTGAATTTTCGATCACAAGTAACACGAACTGGGCTATTACATCCGATCAATCCTGGTGCAACTTCGCAACAACATCCGGTTCCAATAATCAAACGATTTCTTTTACTATAACGGCCAATACATCCACTCAAGGGCGAACAGCTATTGTCAATATAAAAACAAGTTCATCATTGATTCAAATAACAGTAACTCAAGAAGGACAAACAGAAATAGCCCCCAACTTATCCGTATCCCCTGAATCTTTATCTGTAACGGCAGGCGATCAGACGTCGAGTTTCAGCATTTCATGTAATACGAATTGGACTATCTCATCCAATCAGACGTGGTGTACTCCTTCTGTAACCTCCGGAAGTGGCAATAAAACAATCACGTGCTCAATTGCTGCAAATACGCAGTCGCAGACAAGAACAGCAATGATGACTGTAAATGCGGGCAATCTATCTAAGACGGTTACGGTGACACAAGAGGGGAAAGTTGAGGTTGCTATAATTAATATACCGGATGCTAATTTCAAGGCGTATTTGATTGAAAAATTTGACACAGATAAGGATGGAGAGATATCAGAGGAAGAAGCGTCAATAGTTACGAGTATATGGTGTGATACAATGAGTATTAATTCTTTACAAGGGATAGAACACTTTACTTCTGTATTGAAAATATATTGCCCGGGAAATAAAATAACATCATTAGATGTTAGTAAAAACACAAAATTACGTTCGTTAGTTTGTGACTTTAATCAATTAGCATCTCTGAACTTAGGATCAAATCCAAATTTGCAAGAAATATGGTGTGCAAGGAATGAGTTAACACATTTAGATATTAGTCAATGTCCCAATTTGAGAATGATATATTGTTATGCAAATAAATTAACATCATTAGACACACACAACAATGTTCGTTTTACAAATATATCATGTGATTCTAATCAAATACAATCTTTGGATTTATCTAATAATAAAGAGTTAACAATATTACAATGTGACTGGAACAAAATCTCAAATATTAATTTAACACAAAATATAAAGTTAGAAATATTATCTTGCGGATATAACAGTTTATCTACATTAGATATATCTAATAATACTAAAATAACGTCTTTGCAATGTTCTGGTATGGATGGATTATCATTATATATCAAATCCGGACAAGAATTCAAAACATATTCTATTGGTAACGCAACAGTGTATTACAAATAAAATTTATTTATTATGAAAATACAATATCTAACTATACTATTATACTTATTCCTCTGTATGAGCTGTGAAAGTGACCCTGTCCCCTCCACTGTAATAGCTATTGAGAATATAAAAAGTAGCTCAATAGACTATACCACTTCTGATATCCAATTTTCCATAACCGGAAATGCTCATAAAGCAGGAGTCATGTATGGAACAGAGCAAGAATTGTCTAATGCTCAAATGCAATATGCAGAAAAAGCAAATGGAGAAATATCTATTCAACTAAAAGATCTCGAACAAGGGACGGAATATTTTTATAAAGTCTTTGCTGAGGATAAGACAGGGAATAAAATATCCAGTGAAACAAAGAATTTCATAACTAAGTTCCCCTCTGTCACAACAGGAGATGCGACAGGTATTACATTCGAAAGTGCAGTCCTTCCAATATCGTTTAGTGGGACAAATATTAGTGAAGTAGGCGTTATTTATACAACAGATGAATTGTGCAAAGAAAACATCTTGACTGCATCTAACTCAAATGTAACAGGAAACAATATGAGTTTTGAAGTTAAAGAATTAGATCCTGGTACCGTTTATTACCACAAAGCATACATCAAATATAAAAATGGTACAATCAGTTATGGAGAGATAAAATCATTCCAAACAGATGAACAATACTTAAAAGTATCAACAACAACGATTGAAGCTGCGGCTGAGGGAGGAACTTATCAATTTGAGATAGAAGCTAAAAATGTTGAGTGGAAAGTTTCTTGTGACCAGAATTGGTGTACAATAACTCCGACATCAGGGATAGATAACGCGGAAATCAAAGTATCAATAGAAAAAAATAATTTAGAAGATAAGCGAATTACGACTATACAAATACAATATTTAAATAAAACAGAATCTATTAAATTAGAACAATTAGCCAACTTAAACCCAGAAGGACAATTTACTCTTTCTACATTAGCACATAAAATTATACCAGAAGGGAATCAATCTTGCTATTTCACAATAAGTTCCAACTCCGCATGGTCTGTCACTTCAGATCAGGATTGGTGTACTGTTCAAACGACATCGGGATATGGCAATGGTATAATCTACTATTCTGTAAAAGAAAACAATAGTTCTAAACACCGAATTGCTACATTAACGATACAAGAGAGTACGGGAACAAAACAGCATATAATAATACAAGACATGAAAAATAATCCAATTTCAGATTTTTGCGATGTATCAATTGGTATTTTCCAAGTATGGCGATATTGGTTTAAAATTACAAGTCCTGGGGACTGGATTGCTTCGTGTGATGAAGATTGGTGTACTCTTATTAAAGAATCTGGTCATTCTAATGAAGAATGTCAGATTGATATGACTTATAACTATACTTCAAAAGACAGAATAGCCATATTAAATATTAGCTCAGGTCAATATAATGCCTCTAAAATAATAGTACAGTATAAATATAAAACGTCATCCAAAAAAATAGTTCCAGATATAGAAATGATCAAAGTTGATGGAGGTAACTTTGTTTTCAATAATCTTTCATCTGTTTCTTTAAACAGTTTTTATATAGGAAAATATGAAATCACTCAAAAACAATGGTTTGATGTAATGGGATATAATAATTCTGATTTCCAAGGAGATAATTTACCTGTCACGAACATTTCATGGGCAGAAACCTTAGAGTTTATTGAAGAAATAAACAATCTTACAAGGAAAAAATATCGTTTACCAACAGAAGCTGAATGGGAATATGCTGCTCGTGGTGGAAATAAAAGTAAGGGTTACATTTACAGTGGTAGTAATTATTTTAATGAAGTTGGTTGGCTTGTCAAATATGCACAAGCACAAACAACAGTATTTGTAGGTCAAAAACAACCGAATGAATTAGGTCTTTATGACATGACTGGGAATGTAGGAGAATTTTGTTTGGACTGGTATTCTTATCCATTAGTAATTTCTAACACAAACAACCCACAAGGGCCGTCAACTGGGACAGAAAAAGTGATAAGAGGATGGGGCACTGGATCTACAATAGGACGAAGTTCAATGCAGCCGACGGGGAGCTATTCTAATACAGTAGGATTCCGTTTAGTTTTAGATAATTAAAATTGAATAAAATGAAACTCTTAATTCAAATATTTATTATACAAATCATTTTTTGCTTTTCATCTAAAAGTGTAGCACAAAGTGACAATACTATCAGCACCCCGTTCCAATACCGTGTCCCCGTAGAAACCTACGTTCGTTCCTACGTTGAACCTCGCCTGCAAACGTGGCTTAAATGGGATCGGTATGAAGAATCGACGACACAATATAAGGAGCGGACAAGTGAGACAAACCGGACAGCTCAAATCAAGAAATGGGAAGATGAAGCATTAGCCATTTATAAGACAAAATACGCAGAAATGGTCAACTGGGATCAATTTCATATTGAGGGAGATTATGACCCTGATAATGAATGTTTTTTGATCCGGTCCGAACAATTTGGACAATTGACGGTAAATGTTCCGCGTGGCAAAATGGCAAAAGATTTTGTCGCTCATTTCGATTCGATAAAGGTGAGTAATCCGGATTTCTTTTTTTCAGACAATTATATAGGTCTGGATAAATTAACTTTTACTCTTTCGAATGGGCAGCAGGCTATATATGACAGCCGTGCACAAAACACGTATGCCCACTTAAATATCTCATACGATTCGGAATTGATGAAGTTGGCAAATGTCAATATCGAAAACAGGGATCGAAAACAGTTTCAGCAAATCCAACAAGGATATGCTCTGTCGGATGTAGACACACGAATTCCACAAACGGGAAATGTCAACGATGAAACGTATGCCGTTATTATCGGCAATGAACATTATCATTACGAATCCCAAACAAGATTCTCGATGAATGATGCCAAGGTTTTCTACAAATACTGCACTAACACATTAGGTATTCCTACCCGGAACATCTTTAGCAAAACAGATGCGACCTATGGCGATATGCTGACCTCGATCCAATTCCTGAAAAATGCAGCTCAAGCAAAAAATGGAAATATCCATGTAATATTTTACTTTTCCGGTCACGGAATGTCCGATATACAGACAAATGGCATGCATCTGTTGCCGGTTGACTGTAGCTCGACAACCTTGCAGGCAGCCCTGAAAGCAGAAAACTTGTATCATGATTTGGCAAACATGCATACGCTCTCCGCCACAGTATTCTTAGATGCCTGCTTTAGCGGAAAAAGCAGTGAAGGCGCACTAACGGCTTTAGTCGATGGAGCAGGAATCGAAGTCACTCCCCGCAAAGAGGCTCTCAATGGAAACTTAGTTGTTTTCAGTGCCACAACAGACGCCGAAATTGCTTATCCTTACGAGGAAAAACAACACCGGATGTTCACTTATTTTCTTCTGAAAAAGTTACAAGAAAGCAAAGGAGAGACTTCGTATGCAGACTTGGCAGTCTATTTGATCAATAATGTAAAATCTCATGCATTTGATGTGAACCGGAAAATGCAAACCCCTCAGGTGCAGACTTCGAAAACAATTTCCGAAGCCTGGAAAAGTTGGAAGCTAATCAAATAACTAAAAAAGAATCCAATGAAGCAATTAATTTCTATCAGTATCCTGTTGCTGATGTCCATAACGTCCTATGGTCAAAATGACTTTCAGGATCAGTTCAATATGTTTCGCCAGGAAACACGTAAGCAATACAAAACTTATAATGATTCGATCAATTCTGCATTTATAAAATATATAGAAGAAAGCTGGATTAAGTTCAAAATAAACAACCCTATCCCAGTGCCGAAAAAGCCTCTTCCCCAAATGGATATATCCACATCCAAAGAGAGTTCGGCTATATCATTTGAATTGACCGTAGACAGTATTATTCAGCAAAGAGATTCTTTCGAGGAATTGAATCTATGGGATTCGCAAAATCCGAACAAAGAAAATGCCCGAAAAACAACAATTCTTTATTACGGATCAGAATTGCAATTCCACTATTTCCCGGAATTTTCATTTTCTGTTATTAATACTGAAGAGAAAACAATTGCGACAATATGGAAACAACTTTCCGGTGCTCCATATAGAGAATTGATAAATGAGCTTCTCTTTTACCGGAACGATATGAACCTGAACGATTGGGGCATGTATCAGCTATTAAATCATATTACAGAGAATTTTTATCCGGGAAAGAAAGAAAATCAGATAATATTTTCCACGTTCATAATGAATCAGTTAGGATATCGTATGAAAATCGGAAGATGTAATAACAAATTAATCTCCCTTATTTCTTTCCAGACGACCATATACGGAACACCTTTTATCAATTTTGAAAACGAAAGATATTACATAATAGGAAATGCCGATGCCAGCAATGGCATCTACTCGTATTCTATAGATTATCCAAATACGGATAAACGCATGAGTTTACAGGCTAAACGGCCGTTTAGGTTGGCGCTGTCATTATATACGAAACAATGTAAGACAGAAGATAATACCTATTCCATTAACATAAACAAGAACTTAATCGACTTCTTTCAAACTTATCCACAAACAGAAATATCAGTTTATGCAAATACCCCAATATCCAATATAACCCGAAAAAGTCTTGAAAAAGAAATCCTTCCTGAGCTTTCAAATAAAACAGAATGGGAGTCGGTCAATTTTCTATTACAATTTGTCCAAACTGCATTTAGTTACAAAAACGACTTGCAGCAGTTTGGACAGGAAAAGTTCTTTTTTGCAGAAGAATTGTTCTACTACCCCTTTTCAGATTGCGAAGACAGGTCTGTACTCTTTTCACAGCTCGTCAGACGCTTTTTAGGGCTACAGGTCATTCTTCTGGATTATCCGGATCATGTTACAACCGCCGTCAAATTTAACTCCTCTGTTTCAGGTGACTTTGTTAACATAAAGGGAGAACAATATATCATCTGTGATCCGACCTATTTGCATGCAAAAGTCGGACAGTCTATCCCTCGTTACAAAAAAGAAAAAGCCAAAATATACATTTTAGATTAATTTTTTCCGGTTATATGTCACAAATCGATTATTAAAAAGATAATATAGCAAACAGATAATTAATATAAATTTTACCATAATGAAAACTAAACATGTATCTATCTTTTTCTGTCTCTGTATCCTTCTTATGGGATGCGGCAGTAGCAAAAAACAGGGAAACTCTATCCCGTCTAATGGAGAATTAAGAAAAGAGCTGAAACAATCAGCCGTCAAACAGGCACGAAAAGAGGCAAAGTTATACAAAAAAGAAGGGTTCAAAACTTTTATTGGCGGAATGCCATTGGATAAACAAATCGAAAGTGCATGGACGAAGTCAGTCGCTTCAAATGAATCCGGACTACCTGAATACATTGTTGTCAATGCAAGGGTTATCGGAGGAAATGCAAGCTCTGCCAAGATGCAAGCGACTCACCAGGCAAAAGTCGAATTGGCAGGCCTTATGAGTTCAAACATTAGTTCTCTCATTGAGAACAGTGTCTCGAACAATGAATTATCAAACGAGGAAGCAATTGCAATCAATAAAGCAGTCCAGGCAAGTAAAGAATTAATCATCGCTGACTTAGGACGCGTAACGAAAGAGATCGAGATATATAGAGATCTAAACAATAAGAATGTAGAGGTAATGGTTTGCCTATCTTACAGTTCTAAAGCTGCGGCCGATATTGCAGTTCAAAATATCCATAAGAATTTGGAACAAGAAGCAGAAAACCTGCATGACAAATTAGACAGCCTGATAGGAATCAAACAAATCATTTCAACAAATAATACGAATTTGCAAAAAGAATAAGAGATTGTATTAATTTTGTAGACAGTTGATAAATCTGATATGCGAAATACTTTCTATATTATAGTATGTTTCTTTTTCCTTTCAATATCCGCTCTTTCCGCACAAACAAAGAAAGTTTATGCTACCGGGAATTGGGAAATAGCCAATATCACGCCTGAAAATGCGAGAAGCAAAGCTATAGATGAGGCAAAAGCTAACGCCTTGCAAAAAGCGGGCATATCAGAATTATTTACTGTTATAAATACAGGCTCCGTCTCCGATCGTCTTAATTATTTTGTAAGTTCAAGCAGTTCGGAACTCTCCGGAGAAATTATAAATTATAAAATCATCAACGAACAGATTCTTACAGAAGAGAAACATATATTCTATACGGTAGATATAGAAGCTACTATTCGAATCAAGAAAAATAAACGCGACTTGGAATTCGACGCTTATATAGAGGGAATAAGAGATACACCCTACAGAGATGGGGACAATATCTCATTCAGCATTCGTCCGACTAAAGTATGTTACATCCATATATTCTGGTTTGACGAAACGGGCAAAGGTAATATCGTATACCCCAATAAGGAAGAGCCGTCGCAAATGTTGAAGACTAATGAACATAATTTTTTTCCGATCACTCAAGATTATAAGATTCGAAAAGAGACACAAGAGCCGATTGAAAATATCTCTGTTGTTTTCGTCTTGTTGAAAAAAGATATTCCATATACAAGAGATGTTACTTTGGAAGATCTTCACCAGTGGATACTATCAATTCCCCCTGATTTAAGAATACTCAAGTTTAAAAATATTTTTATCACACAATAAGCAACAGCCATTCTTATTGGTCAATCCTCTTCTTACTACCAAATCAAAAGAAGGGATCATTAGTCGTTCTGTCTGTGGAATCTGGTAAACATTTTGACTACAAGAACTGATGAAATGATTTTCACGCCACACAGCGTGAACTGTTGCTTATCATTTTCTTTTGTAACTTAAAAAAACAGAAAGCGCGAATAACATGAGTAAATATGTTATTCGCGCTTTCTTATTCAGAGTAAATACTTATTTTTCTTTATAATCTTTCCGGTATGAGCAAGTTGTCTCTGTCGGGAAATCTTTCGGGACTTTCTGGGTTACTTTGCCGGTGGCAGCCCATTCTGCACCGCGAAGCAAGAGTACCTGGAAACCGGTACATTGCATAGCGATATTATCTTCAGGCGTCGGACCAGCATGACCGAGCATCGTATGGAAAATACGGGCATTACCATAATCTACAGTAAAGACCAACGGCTCTTCGCGACCGGAACCGTTTGTTTCTTTCTCCGAATAGGCAGTGTATAAAAGATCCTGAATATTACCCGGGCCGCGCATACGGTCGTAGAGTTCGTCCTGGGCATGACGCCACTTCATGGGCAGACCTTTTATGATCGGATGTACTTTGTTACGTCCGTTCAATATATATTCATGCTGACGTCCGTGTGAACCGCCTACGCCTGCCGAGCTGTCCTTAATCAATTTACCGTCCTGCCAATACACATACGGGCCAGCCTTCTCGTCACGGCCTTCCCAACCGCCCAAGGCACAGATTTTATTAAATTCCGGCCACTTGGAGAAGGCATTATCGGCGGCATGGTAAACCACAACTCCTCCTCCATTCTGGACAAACTCCAGGAAGCGGCGGTTTGTTTCTTCCGGCCATGAATCGCCATTATAATCCAAGACAACTAACTGATAAGGGGTGAAATCGAGGACAAAACCCGACATATCCTTTCCCTGCCCCGGAGAGATGGCAAAGTCGACATCGAAACGGCCGGAGTTCTCCAGGATCTGTTTCAACACGACATGGCTCACTTGCCAGTTATGGTTGTTTTGCCCTGTAATTAATAATGTTTTAATCGGTTTACGGGCCGAAACCGTACATGCTAACAGAAGAGAAAAGACTACTAACAAGAGCTTTCCTAAGTGTAAATGTCTCATGGTATTTTATGGTTTAAAGATTTGTATGAGGCAAATGTAGTAAATCAATATGAAATATGTACTTTTGTTGCCGAAATAAAAGAACCCTCTATATGAAATATTTATCACAAATACTACTAATTGCACTTGTAATTACTTTCTCAGCACTTGATTGCCATGCCGATAGCTGGCGCGACAAGACCGAACTGCTTATTTACTCCCCGCGTTACTTCGGGCCAAACGCTTTTCCGATTCCGGAGATGAGAGACGGACAAGTAAGCCAGCGGTATGAAGTGGAAGTACGGGGCGAATATCATTATTATACAGGTGATAAGACCTGGGATATCGCAGGACGCGCCCTGTTGCCGTTCTTCCGGGGACGTGCCGGAGTAGAAATAAACTGGTGCTTCAAGGAAAAGTACAAAATGACACCGGAAACACGCGATGAACGCTTTGCCGTAGAAACGGAAAGCCCGATCAAATATAATGGCGATATTATCATCAGTTCTTTCTTTCAGGTTCTGAACAGTGAGAAATGGGTGGATGCCGTTGTTAGCGCCAATATCAAGACGGCCAGCGGCGGACGTTTGTGTGATGCCCGTTTCACGGATGCTGCGTCCTATTGGTTCGATGTGAACGTCGGACGAAATTTGTGGAAAAGCGCAGACGGGCAAGCCTCCATCCGCATGCAGGCATTGGCAGGCTTTTACTGCTGGATGACGAATGATATGGTGCACCGGCAGAACGATGCGATTTCGTACGGAGTTGGTTTCACCGGGAAGTACCGGAACTTCACACTCGCCACCAACTTGGCGGGCTTCTACGGCTATGAAAATAATGGAGACCGTCCTATCCACTGGCGTAATAACCTGAAATATGAGATCAAAAAGAACATTATCTCTTTCCGCTATACGCACGGAATGAAAGACAACTTATATGAAACCTATTCGTTAGGATATATCCGCTGCTTCTAAACTAACCAGAATACTCCCTTGTTAAAAAGGGAATGAAGGTTAATCGAAGAATAGTAAAGCTGAAGCTGGTAGACGCCAGGCTCTATTTCGTGAGCCTGATCGTAGGGCTGCTGACCGGACTGGTGGCAGTGCCCTATCATTATTTGCTGCAACTATTCTTTAACATGCGGAAAGAATTCTTCCGGTCTTCCCCTCCCTGGTATTATCATGTAGCCCTGTTCCTTGCCTTATGGGGAATACTATGTTTCGTCGCATGGCTGGTAAGACGGTGGCCATATATATCGGGAGGAGGCATTTCGCAGACACGTGGGGCCATCAACGGCCGGATCGAATATAAGCATTCTCTGCGGCAATTGCTGGCTAAATTCACCGGGGGTGTCCTGACACTCAGTAGCGGACTGTCGATGGGACGCGAAGGACCTTCCGTGCAGATGGGCTCTTACATTGGCGACCTGGTAAGCAAATGGGGACATATCCTGAGCGGAGAACGCAAACAACTTCTTGCGGCAGGCGCAGGAGCCGGCCTGGCTGCCGCTTTCGCAGCCCCTCTTGCGGCAGCCACCTTGGTCATCGAATCGATCGAACGTTTCGACGCCCCTAAAACAGCCATTACCACGATTCTGGCGGGCGTCGTCGCCGGAACGATTGCCAGCACTATCTTCCCGATCAACCCGTATCACGGGATACAGGCCATTGTCCCCGATCTCCCGTTAGGGCTGCACATAAAACTGTACCTTCTTTTTGCCGTTATCGTATCGGTTTTCGGTAAGTTCTATTCCCTGCTGATGCTCTATGCCAAACGTATGTACCCCGCCATCCGGCAACCGGAATATCTCAAGCTGTTAGCTCTCTTGGTCATGGCATACGTCATTTCGCTGACCGTAACCGATCTGACCGGAGGAGGCGAACAATTCCTGATGCAGCAGGCGGAAGGCGGTAACAATAATCTTTACTGGATCGCCGGCATGATGTTCCTTCACATGGTGTTTACCGTCTTCTCCTTCTCCTCCGGATTACCGGGAGGGAGTTTTATTCCGACTTTGGTGACCGGCGGACTGATCGGTAAACTGTTCGCCCTCGTGCTGGTCCGGCATGGTGTGATCGGGATGGAGCATGTAAGCTATGTCATGCTGATCGGAATGGCGGCATTCCTGATCGCCGTCGTCCGCACGCCTATCACGGCAATCATACTTATCACGGAGATCACGGCCCACTTCGAGGTCTTCTACCCCTCCATCGTGGTCGGGGGCCTCACCTATTATTTCACGGAACTGTTGGAGATAAAGCCGTTCAACGTCATGTTTTATGAAGAGATGATCAACAAGCCGGTATTCCGGGAACAGAAACGGCTGAACCTGAATATCGAAGTCATGGCCGGCGCTTACTTCGACGGTAAAGAGGTCGATACGCTCGAACTGCCCAACCACTGTATAATCCGGAATATCCATCGCGACCATAAAGACATCTCTCCCGCCGGACAAACCATTCTCCCCGGCGACCAGCTCACGATCGAACTGGACGCCCAGGATATAGAAAAACTGTACGAGCCGCTGGTAAGTATGGCTAATATCCACTAAAGGCTTTCTACAGGCAAAAAGCCCTCGTTCATTGATTTGTTTTTCTCTTCCCGCAATAAGCCCCTACATTCGTTTCCGGTAAAATATTGGCAAACGGCTTATATTGCCCGGTGTGTTTTTACGTACCTTTGCAGGATACGGACAGAGATACCGGTTACCCGTATAAATTAAGACAGAGATGGAAAGACAGGAACGCAGGCTCCGGCTATTGGAAAATCTCATCTACCTGATTATTTGGGTAGTGGTGCTGGTCGCGCCTATATGGGATTTTAATGCGACAGAAAACTCATCCGGAATTGACTGGAAAGCGACTATTTATGCATGGAAAATGGTCTGCCCGCTCCTGATATTATTCCTGGTTAACAACTACATCCTGCTCCCGTTCCTGCTGATCCGTAAGAAATCATGGCTATATCTGCTGTTCACCCTTTGTGCGATCGCATTGACTGTGACCGTCTGTGTCTATAACAGGCCTAACCGGGATATGCCTAATCGTCCTCCCTGGGAAAACCGGCAACCGGAACAAATGATACCGGGACAACGTCTTCCGGCTCCATCCATGCCGGCTCCCCAGTTCAGACCGGAGGATCGCCCGATGAGGGGATTTAGGTTTCCCCCGTTTCTCCATTTCCATATTCTGACAATCCTGTTGATCATAGGACTGAACGTGGCAATTAAGTTCCTCTTCAAGTCTATCCGCGACGACCATCGGATGAAGGATTTGGAAAAGCAAACCTCGGAGACGGAACTGGCTTATCTGAAGCACCAGATCAACCCGCACTTCTTCATGAATACGCTGAACAATATACATGCACTGATCGATATAGACAAAGAGAAAGCGCAGCAAACCATCCTGGAGTTATCGAAGATCATGCGCTATGTCTTATATGAAGCGTCTCTTCCCTCCGTCCCACTCGAGAAGGAGATACATTTCTTGTCGAATTACATCGAGTTGATGAAGATACGGTATACGGAGCAGGTTGATATACGCGTCTCCCTGCCCGAACAGATCCCGGATACACAGATTCCGCCGCTACTCTTTATCTCGTTTTTGGAGAATGCTTTCAAACATGGCATCAGCTACCGGGAAGCCTCTTTCATCCATCTCTCGATGGAGATAAAAGAGCAGGAGTTACATTGCCTGTTCGTAAACAGCAACTTCAATACGCAACACACACAAGAGGCAGGCATCGGGTTGGAAAATATCCGTAAACGTCTCCACCTGCTTTATCATACGAATTATACACTGCACATAGAGAATAAAGACAATCAATATCGCGTACTTCTGATAATCCCCATACAATTATGATACGATGCATTACGATAGACGATGAGCCCCTGGCACTCATGCAGCTGACAGGCTATATACAGAAAGTCCCTTTCCTGGAACTGGTCAAGGCCTGCAACAGTGCGCTTGAAGCACTCGACCTGCTGGCCAGGGAGCCGGTCGATCTGATCTTTGCCGACATCAACATGCCTGACCTGAACGGGGTCGACTTCGTCAAATCATTAGTGAACCGGCCTATCGTCATCTTCACGACTGCTTATACGGAATATGCCATAGAGGGATTCCGGGTGAACGCCCTCGACTATCTGCTGAAACCTTTCGGTTACAACGAGTTTCTGACGGCTGCCAACAAAGCGCGGCACCAGTACGAGCTTCAGTCGAAAGTCCAGTCCCCTCCCACGCCGTCCGTACAGGAAACACCGGCGGCAGAGAAGGAAAACCAGAATCTGTTCATCAAAGCCGACTATAAAATGATACGGTTAGACATGGATAAGATCATCTACATGGAAAGCCAGAACGAATACATCCGTATTTTCCTGGAAGAACAAAAGCCGATCATGACGCTGTTGAGCATGAAGAAACTGGAAGAACGGCTGCCGGCAGACAAATTCATGCGTGTCCACCGTTCCTATATCGTCAACCTGGAAAAGATAACGGCCGTAGCCAACAACCGCATCATATACGGCAAAGATACGTACATCCCGATCGGCAACCAATACAAAGATAAGTTCAACGAATATCTGGAGAAGCATTATTTAGGGAAATTATAGGACAACTATAGGCATTGACTCCATTATTTTATACTTTTGCCGGAAGAACAAACGCCATATTCTGCCATGAAAGTATCTATTTGCTGTTTCACCCTTCTGCTCCTGTTCCTGTTTCCCCCGCTTTTTGCCATGGAGGGCGCCGGTGTGGCCTTTAAGCTCAGCTTATCAGGGAAGATATATAAGCGGTTTTCATTCCTGCTGGAAGAAGATGTCCGTCCCCGTGATGATTTCCGGGAAGCCGGTTGGTTTCTCACCACAGGAGAGATCAATTACCGCATCCTGCCAAACCTGCGGGCGGGCGCAGGCTGTATGTCGCTGGTCCGGTATAAGGCTTCGGAAGAGGTGCGCAACCGTTATTACTTCTATGCATCCGGTTCACACCGGTTCGGGGCATTCAAGATTGCTATTCGGGAACGTTTCCAAAGCACTTATAAAAAGGGATGCCTGCATCCGACCAACTACCTGCGCAGCATGCTCACCCTTTCCTGCCGGATCGCCTCTTCGGGATTCGAGCCGTTTGTCTATATCGAGCCTTTCAATAATACAGGCTATAAAGGAAAGATGCATGCCGATAAAATCCGTTACTCCACAGGTTGCGATTACCGGATGAACCCCCAAAACAACTTGCAGCTGTACTACCGCTACCATACGTTTAATGTATACGACCCGGTCAACTACCGTCACGCGATCGGGCTGACCTATTCACACCGGTTCTGAGATCTCCGACTGGGCTTCATCGTACGTCCTTTTTGCCACTTAGATGGCAAGGCTCTGCCATCCTAATGGCAAAGTTCTGCCATCTAAGTGGCAAGAGTGTGCCATAGGCATGGCAAAACTTTGCCACAAGCTAAAAAAAGTTTGGCAAAATAATCCCTACAAGACACAGATGCCTTCAATCAGGGAATAAATTACTATCTTTGCCGCCTGAAAGGCCTTAGCGCCTCGTTCCCCCGGCCTGACGCGGGGATGGGGAGTCTTGACACTCCCCTATTATTTATTCACCGAGTGCTTGATAAACCTCGTTAAAAACAAGAATTATGCAGAAGACATCTACTGTAACCGTACCGTTCATGCTGTTAGGCATCCTGTTCAACATCTGCCTGGTAGCATCCAACCTGTTAGAAACCAAAGTAGTCCAGGTATTCGGGATTACTGCTACAGCCGGGCTGATCGTATTCCCGATCTCCTACATCATCAACGACTGTATCGCCGAAGTGTGGGGATTCAAGAAAGCACGCCTGATTATCTGGAGCGGGTTCGCCTCCAACTTCCTGGTGATCGGGTTTGCACAACTGGCCGTCATGTTGCCCGCAGCCCCGTTTTGGGAAGGCGAAGAAGGATTTAACTTTGTGTTCGGCATGGCGCCGCGCATTGCTATTGCCAGCCTGATAGCCTTTTTGGTCGGTTCGTTCCTGAATGCTTATGTGATGAGCAAGATGAAGATTGCTTCCGCGGGTAAGAACTTCTCGTTGCGTGCCATCGCTTCTACCCTTGTCGGTGAAAGTGCCGACTCGATGATCTTTTTCCCGATTGCCTTCGCCGGGTTGATTCCGGCCGGCGAACTGTTCATCATGATCGGAACGCAGGCGGTCTTGAAGTCGCTCTACGAAGTAATAATCCTTCCCGTCACCATCCGTGTAGTGAAATACATCAAGAAGGTAGACGGGAATGATGTGTACGATGTGGGGACGTCGTACAATATATTGAAGGTAAAGGACATTTAAACCCCGGTCTTATATCGCAGAAGGAAAATCGATCGTCTCGGTACTTTCCGTCCAGTTCTCCACCTCGAAACCATCGGCGGAGGTTTCTTCGGAATACAGGTCTCCCAAAGTTATATTGAGATTTAAACGGTTTCCGGCAGTCAATGGATCTGTTAGCGGCTTCCGGAAATGTTTTACCTGTCCATTCTTTAACGTCAGTAAGATTGTGAGCGGAGGATTGGCGGAAGAAGGAAAAACCATCACGGTGGAATTGGCGGACATCGACAGGCTGTCGGCAGACATGCTCAAAGGGAAAGCGATCGTCTTTGTGAAGTCGCTGGGTTCAGCCGTGTAATAATCCAGCCTGGAAGCAATGTTGCCGATCAAAATACGGGCAGAGGCGATGCTGGCATCCATCTTCGTACCGTTTTTATTTGTCAGCGTCACTTTCAAACCGGCCGAAGCATGTTTCAGGGTAGCCTGCATCTTGTCAGTACCTACCTTGATCGGGTTTACGGCATGCAGGAAATCATAAACCGGCATATAAGTCGTATCTGAATAATTATCTAAATATAAAGTCATATATAACCCGGATAGATTAGCTCCCAACCGCAAGCCCGGTTCTCTGATGGCGGCGACATCATATACGGAATCATTCTGGCTATTTTTGGATAAGCCCCAGTACAGGAAATTGTAATTACCTAAAGGAAGCCTGACGGGAGCAGTCGCTTTATAGATGGAGCCATCTTTTATGCTATATGTCGCGTTGACAGGCAATAAAGTACCATTGCTTGCATAATTCCCATAATAAAGGCTGGAGTCTTCCGAACAAGGATAGACCATCAAAACACCGGTAAATGAAGTTGTCTGACCACCGGATGTGACCGTCATTTCAGCCAGTTCCGGACTGATCAGATCGTCGTTATTCACACAACGGCAGTCATCATCTTTAGAACAACTACCCAGAAACAGGGCCAGCAACAGCACACAAAAAAACATCTTATTCATAATCACCAAATGTTTGTTTAGATTTGTGCTTATTAAACAGCTAACCTACTATTTGGTTTTTAGAATAAGGCGAATTAACAGTGCCCGGCGTTACTTAAACAGGAAAGACCAGTCTTCGCGAGGTTCCGGCGTGTAGGTATGAAGCCCTAATGATTCTGCGGTGCGACAGTTGGGCATAGCGTCGTCGATGAACAGGGTTTCTTCGGACTTTATCCCGGCATCCTGCAAGACATATTCGAAGATATCGGCATTCGGCTTCAGCATGTGGAGCTCATAGGAGAGGTAGATGTGGTTGAAAAAATCGGATACATGGTGGCCTTTATAAGAGAAGCAAGTTCGCTCGGACCATTCCCAGTGGATCTCATTCGTATTGCTGAGCAGCATCGTGTTATAACGCTTACGGAGGTCGAGCAGCAGGTCCAGCTTATAAGCAGGCACATCGTCCAGCATCGCAATCCAGGCGGCATCGATCTGTTCGTCCGTCAGCGACCGCCCGGACAGGCGACGGATACCGTCATGAAACTCGGCAGGCGTAATGGAACCAAGTTCCACCTGCATAAAGAGATCCTTATGCTGATAGTTATTCACGATCTGCTCCCGGATGTTTTGGACACCCAGGCTCTCGAACGCTTCGATGCAACGGTTGCGGGTGAGATTGATGATCACACCGCCAAAATCAATAATCAAATTCTTAATGCCTTCCATATTATACTCCTTATGCGGAAACTTATCCCTTCCCCTGTTTACCAGCGACGACGGCGCCTGTGGTGACGCTTCCGCTGCTTATATTCACGTATCCTGCGATAGACCAACCATACGAACAAAATACCGAATACGGCAAATATTAATAATACGATTCCTGTATTCAGGTTATCGCCCTTTACACGGCTCCACATCTCGAGTACCAGTTCCGTCCTGTCTCCGAAATCCCGGATCATGGCACAACGTTCCACCACCTGCCGGTCGGGATATTGCACTGGATTGATCCGGATACTGTCGGCGCCGGGACCAAAGAAATAGCTCAGGTCGGAAACCTTCTCCACCGTCGGATCGATCTTGGCTTCCAATATCTCAGGTGTGGCAATGGCACTGACATAACCGATTGCATCCATGTTGCGCAAAGCCACATCCGGACGACAAAGATAATCAATAAAATAACTGGCTGCCTTCACATTACGGGCATATTTCGGGATTGCCCAGCCGTCGTACCAGATATTACTGCCTTCACGCGGAACCTCGTAGTCGAGCTCCACTCCGACCGCCTCGGCCTCATCCATTGCCCAGACGGCATCGCCGCTCCAGGTGAAGTTGAGCCAGGCCTTGTTTTTCGTCATCATCTCCTTGCCGAAGTCCGCTTCCCAACCGGCGATATTCGGTTTCATCTTTTTGAGGTAGTCCTCTGCAATGGCAATCGCTTCGGGGGAGTTATCGTTCATCAACTGCTCGACTGTCACCGTCCCGTCTGCCAGCTCTTTGGCATGGGCATAGATAATAGCCGTGCCGTAGGCATCGCGATAGCTGTCCTTCATCAGGATCTTGTTCTTGTATTTGGGATCCCAAAGGCATTCCCAGCTCTCGACAACATCGTCGGCGACAAACTTCTTATTGTACAGCAGGCCGGCCGTTCCCCACATATAGGGCACGACATAATCGGTCGTTTTCCTTCCCGGCTGGCTAAGTTTGTTCAACTGTTCCCGGATATAGGGAGAGACGTTATCTAAATAGTCCGGCGTCTTACCGAAGTTACGGTCTATCGGGACGAGCAGGTTCTTCTTCAACATCCGCTCGATGATGTATTCGGAGGGACAGATCAGGTCGAAATCCTCATGCCCGCGCTCAATCTTGGTCAGCATGATTTCGTTGATATCGAATACCTGGTAGATGATGCGGATGTCCTCGCCGGTCTGCTCCTTATACCAGGCGGGGAACTCGGCCAGGACATCTTCGTCGATGTAGTCCGCCCAGTTATAGACTTTCAGTATGCGGCTGCGTTCCTCTTCCGAACGTCCACATGAAGACATGATGCCTAAAAAGAGGATCAGTCCTGTTGCTATTATCAGTAATCTGTTCATTTCTTGTTTTCCCTCCATTAGCTTCCGGACTTCTCCGCCCGTTTATTAATCACAATCAGAAGGACGAGTACCGTCACAAAGATAATTGTCGACAACGGACGCAGTTCCGGAGTCAATCCGCCTTTACGGGCATCCGCATAAATAAAGGTCGAGAGAGTTTCCAATCCTTCATTGCCGATCGTAAAGATTGTTACGGCAAAATCGTCGATCGAAAGTGTAAAAGCAAGTATAAACCCGCTGATCATTCCCGGACGTATCTCCGGCAGTATCACTTTGCGTAATGCCTGGAAGGGCGTGGCTCCCAGATCGAGCGCCGCCTCATAGACATTCTGGTTCATCTTCTTCAGGCGCGGCATCACACTCAGCACCACGTATGGTGTACAGAACGTGATATGCGCCAGCACAACCGTCGTAAATCCCTGCGAAACGCCGAAGCTCACAAACAGCAGGAAGAGGGAAACACCCGTAATGATATCGGCGTTCATCATCGGGATGGCATTGGCGAAGTTCATCACCTGGCGCGTCCGTGAGCGCAGGTTAAAGATTCCGATTGCCGCGATGCTGCCCAACAACGTGGAAACGGTTGCTGCAATCATCGCAATCGCAAACGTATTCCAAAGGGCGCTCACTAACGAACGTTGCACGCCTCCTGTAAACAGCGAACTGTAGAGTTTGGTTGAGAATCCCGTCCAGTTCCCCAGCACCTTGGCTTCGGTGAACGAGAAAATCATGATAATCAGAATCGGGGAATAGAGCAGCACCAAGAGGAGCCAAAGGTATCCTTTCGCGGTCAACTTCGTCATCATATCACACCTCCTCCTTCATTAGACGCGCTGTCCTCCTCGTTAGTAAAAAGGATCGTAACACCGATCAGCAACAGCATGATCAGTGAAAGCGCCGCGCCATAGTTCCACATGCCGTTATAGATATTCTCCTGCACGGTCGTACCGAACAGTTTGATATTATTCATCGTCAACAACTCGGCAATGGCGAAGGTCGAGACGGTCGGCATAAAGACCATTACGATCCCGCTCATCACACCGGGCATGGATAGCGGCAGGATCGTCTTCATAAAGACCTGGAAGGGGTTTGCCCCCAAGTCCTGCGCCGCCTCGATCAGGCTGCGGTCCATCTTCTGCAACGTATTGTAAATCGGATAAATCATGAACGGAAGGAAGTTATAGACCATACCGAAGACCAACGCCCCCTCTCCCAACGGCAGGTTCAGGAAGTCGAACAACGCAACGGTGGCCAGCGTACGGATCAGGATATTCACCCACATCGGCAGGATAAAGAGCACGACCATCGTACGGGAGGTATTGAAACGCTCATGGCTCAGAATATAAGCCGCCGGATACCCCAGAACCAGACAGGCCAGCGTCGTGATAATGGCAATCCCGATCGAATACACAAACGTATTGATCGCCTCAGGATGAATCATAAACTTACGGAAATTGGCAAAGGTGAAGGCGCCGTCGGCATCCGTAAAAGCATAGAGCACAATCAGCAATAAAGGCATCACCACAAAGATTGCCAGAAACAGGGCATAGGGAATCGTCCAGTTCCTGCGCCGCATGAAAAAAGATGAGATCTTATTTATTATCACTTCCTTCCTTATTAATAGATTGAACAATCCTTATATTCTCGGGTGCGATGGTAATGCCGACCCGGTCGCCGTCGTCCCAGACATCGTTGGTGTCGACAAAGATATCCTCATCCCAGTCGGTAAACACAGTCAGGTGATAATGGTTGCCTTTGTAGAGGATAAACTTAACTTCACCGGTCAGGCGTCCGTCTTCCTCATTATCTTCCAGGATGACATCTCCGAAGTCGATCTCCACCCGGACCGGAGTTTCAGGCTCGATACCTGAGACTTCCCTGCACTCGAAAGTACAACCCAGGAACTCCACATGCGTGGCATCGATCATCTTTCCTTCGAACGTGTTGCAGACACGCTCCTTCTTCATCACATGGATGTCGAACGGCTTCACCAGCAAACCGACCTCCTGCCCGGCATCGAAGCAATGGTAGTCCTGTACCATGAACTCAAAGCCTTCGGGTGTCTGCACCATCATTTCGTAGTGGACGCCTTTAAAGATAGAGGAAGTGACCGTTCCGGTAAGCATTGCCGCTTCCGAAGGCTCGAATATATAGATATCTTCCGGACGGATCACGACATCCACCGGCGTCTGCTCGCCGAAACCTTCATCCACACACTCGAACTCGTGTCCGGCAAAAGAGACTGATTTATCTTTGATCATCAACCCGTTCAGGATGTTGCTCTCGCCTATGAAGTCGGCGACAAACGAGTTGATCGGTTCGTTATAGATGTCGATCGGTGTCCCGATCTGCTGTATCTTTCCTTCGCTCATCACGACGATGGTATCGCTCAGCGTAAGCGCTTCTTCCTGGTCGTGGGTGACATAGATAAAGGTAATTCCCAAGGATTTATGCATCTCTTTCAGCTCCATCTGCATATCCTTGCGCATCTTGAGGTCGAGGGCTGCCAACGGCTCGTCGAGCAAAAGGACCTCCGGCTCATTCACGATGGCGCGGGCAATGGCGACACGCTGCTGTTGTCCACCTGAAAGAGAATCGACATCGCGGTCTTCGTAATCGGTCATCCCCACCATCTTCAACGCTTGCTTCACTTTCCTTTCAATAACGGCGGCCGGCAGCTTCTTCAGCTTCAGGCCAAAAGCAATATTATTGAAGACGTTCAGGTGAGGAAAAAGGGCGTACTTCTGGAATACGGTATTGACCGGGCGTTTATGAGGAGGTGTTTGCGTGATTTCCTTTCCCGCAATGGTGATCACCCCCTCCGAAGCGGTCTGGAAACCGGCAATCAGACGCAACAGCGTCGTCTTCCCACAACCGGATGGCCCCAGAATAGTTACGAACTCGCCCTTACGGACAGACAAATTGACATCATTCAATACGGCCTTGTCCCCAAAAAACTTAGAGACATGCTCTACACCAATGATGCAGTCAGACTTTTGCATAGACTATACCTCTTTTTACCAATACAGATTAAACATATTCCGCTTCTTGTCATCTAAAGCGGCACAAAGGTATAGTAATAAATTGAAAATCGAGAATTGAGAAATCAACTATTTTGTATTGCTTTTCGGTAAGACCAGATTCAAGACCACCCCCAAGAGAGCAGAAAGTCCGATACCGGCCATTGTGAAGCCGCCAAACTCGATAGCTGCACCGCCGATGCCGAAAGTAAGGATCAGCGAAACGATAATCAGGTTGCGGGTATCGCCCAGGTTTGTCCGGTTCTGGATCAAGCTATTAATACCCACGGATGCAATCGTGCCGAACAACAACAGCATGATGCCTCCCAATACGGCTGCCGGAATAGATTTAAGCAGTGCGCTTACCTTCCCGAACACAGAAAAGACGATGCCACTCACTGCAGCAATACGGATAACTGCCGGATCTGTGATCTTTGTCAGCGAAATAGCGCCTGTCACTTCCGAATAGGTCGTTACGGGAGGGCCACCGATCAGTCCGGCCGCGATGCAAGCCAATCCGTCTCCCAACATCGTACGATAAAGGCCCGGATCTCTTACGAAATCTTTACCGGCCACTTCATTGATTGCATACACATCACCTATATGTTCGATCACAGGGGCGATTGTAACCGGTATCATAAAAATAACAGCCTCCCATGACAAGGCCGGTCTAACAAACTGAGGAAATGCAAACCAGGGAGCATCCGCCACCGGCTTAAAATCGATTAGTCCGAATATACTTGCGGTCACATATCCGACAATAATTCCGCAAAAAATAGGGATCAGCTTCAACATCCCCCTTCCTAACATCGAAGCCAGAATAGCTGTCAACAAAGCCACCAGCGCCAACGGCCAGTTCTCCTTCGCCATATTCACCCCGGAACCGGCCAGCGATAGACCGATCAGAATAATAACAGGGCCGATCACCACCGGCGGGAAAAGATGCTTGATAAAACCGATCCCCCGCCATTTCACCAGCAAGCTCATCAGCCCGTAGACAGCCCCCACGGCAACCAGCCCGGACATCGTACCCGGCAATCCGTACAATTCGGTAGACTTTACGATAGGCGCTACAAAAGCAAAACTGCTTCCCAGGAAAATGGGAACTTTACCTTTCGTCACCAGATGAAAGATTAACGTGCCGATACCGGCTGTAAAAAGGGCGGTAGAAGGATCAAGGCCAACCAGCAAAGGGACGAGCACAGTCGCACCAAACGCCACAAACAGGAACTGAACGCCAACCACCGTTTTCTGGAGTGGATTCAGAGGTTTCTTATTATCCATTTGCTTAATATTTCTTTTTGCAAATATAGTAAAATCGGATAAGGTTGTGTCTGCCGTCTGAAGCGAATTTGATATAATCGATACATATATACTTATCGTTATGGTTTGGACGGATCATCGTTATGAGTTACCAAAACCATAACGAAGTATCACACCTGTCACTCCAAATAGAGAAACAGATGTGATACCTACTTAAGAACTACAATTCCAAAAAGGCAGTCGGAATACCTTCCACTTTTACAGCAACCATACTTTTTCCTGCATTCCGCTTTACGCGGATCAGAGCACGGCCATTGTAAGCCTGTACCTTACGGCTTCCGGTAGAGGTTCCCAAGTTACAGATTAACCGGCCGTCACCAGCGATTTCAAATGTTATCTGCTTTTTGGAATCGAGGCAACGAACACCGTTCCTGTCAACGAGCTGCACTTGTACCAGCGCCGTGTCTCCTTCCTCCGAAAGCAGACTTACCTGGCAGGCAGCCTCTTTATCCCACTTGGCAGTCTGGTATTCCTGCCGGATAAGATCGGAGATTTCCACCTTGTCTTTTTTTTTGATACCGACAGCACGGATCTCGTTCATGCCCTCCCGGTAAACACAGTTCCAACGCAGACCGGCAGCCGGATAATCCTGGCTGTTACGTTTCTTCACACCCTGGCTTACGTTATTGACAAAAAGCTCCACTTCATCGCAATTTGAATATACCAGGATTTCTTTCCGGTCGTCTTTACCTCCCCAACGAACCGGCCAGGTATGACCGTAGATATGAATCATCGGCTTCTCCGCCCAGTAAGACTGGAACACGTAGTAGCTTTCCTTCGGTGTAAAATCGCGTTCGATCACACCTTTCTGGTTGACATAAGGAACCGGATTTTCCGGACGTACGGGAGTCGAGAAATCTTTGAAAGGCCAATAAGCCGTCCCTGTCAGCCAAGGCATTGTTTCCTGCTCTTTCAGGTGCCAGTCTATCAGGCGGACGATATAACTTTCCGACCAGTCGCCATCGCGTGAAGCACGGGGAATGCCGCCATACAGGGAAGCATCGCCGGCACGCTCATCGCCCCCTTTTCCTCCTTCGATATTTTTCAGATTATAGAAAGCATCTTCCGAATGGCGGCGGGCATGACTGTCACCTCCCCATTCCACGTGCAGGAAATGTTTTACTTTCTGCATCTCCTGTTCGGATATAGACTTATAATCAGTAAAGACACCACGATACCAACCGGCCCAGATAGAGGGCGAATAGACGTCCACAATGTCACTGCAAAACTCGCAACGCCGGATCGCCGTCATGCGGGTATCATCCAGACGGTGGGCCATGTCGTGCAACTCCTTCATAAAGGCACGGATCGCACTCTTATCGAATGTAGTGAAATCGTTAGGCCAGTCGTTTTCATTTCCCAATCCCCAGATGATGACAGCCGGATGATTATGGTGTTGCCCGATCATATTGGCAAGCATCCGACGCGCCTGCGCCTTGTAGTTTTCTCCGCCGAGGCCACCGCGGCACCAGGGAATTTCTTCCCAGACCAGAATACCCAGTTCATCACACAGATCCAGAATGATTTCAGACTGCTGATAATGTCCCAAGCGGATAAAGTTCACACCCATGTCTTTCATCAGTTGCATTTCGGTACGCATCATCTCCTCCGTCATGGCCTGCGCTACGCCGGCATGATCTTCGTGACGATGAGTTCCGCGCAACAACAGGCGTTTCCCGTTCAGGAAAAACGGCCCTTTATCCTTAAACTCCGCCTGACGGAAACCGAAACGTTCCTCTGCCGTAAAAGTCTGATCCGCCGTTTTAACGGTCAGTTCACATGTATAAAGCGCCGGTGCATCCACATTCCACAAAACCGGATTCTTGATATTCACCTCTGCAAGGAACTGGTCTCCTAAAGGTAACACGCCTTCTACGGTCTTCGTAAAGACAGGCTTCCGGTCCATATCATAAACAGAAACAGTGACATCCGCTTTCTTTACGTCTTCCGGATTGTAAAAAGAGGTTTTAACCTTCAAAGTCCCTTCTTTCAAATTGGAGGAAAGGGAAGGTTCCAGGCGGATCTTCTCAAAAGAAACTTTAGGCAGGTAAACCAGGTTCAGGTAACGATACAAGCCGCCATAGACATTGAAGTCTGCCAAATCAGAAGGGATCATCTCCAGATCACGGGAGTTGTCGCAACGAATCGATAAGGGAACTTTACCTCCGAAACGCTTCGCCTCCTTACTGTCGGCAAGAAATTCCTTTACAGCTTCCGTTATGTCGACATTCCAGCTATCATATCCTCCCACATGACTACCCACATGAGTCGTATAGACATAAACATCCGTCTTCTGTCCGGTACCGTCGAAATCCAACACAATGCGACCGTCCGGATAAGGATTATCTATCGTCAGCAGCGTTTTATACCATCCGGGACCTTCGTAATAGTTCACGTCCGGATCAACGGCATCCTCTGCATTAAAACAATGAGGTAACGTAACCGGTTGCCAAAAGGGGACTGTCTCCGGGCTACCGGGGGCTGCAGGGCGTACAGCCTCCCAGATGCCTCCTAAGTCACCTTTCAAAAACTCCCAGTTGTCCGTCAGCCGGATCTTATTCATCGACGGCACTTTAGCCACTGCCGACAAGACGAACAACCAGAGTAAGCATGAAACAAATAAGTACTTCATTCTATTATTACAAATTCGGATTAATCATGGCATCATGATTCGGACAAGGGAAATACAGTCTTTCTTCTGTCACATTTTTCACCTTTTCCGGGAAGTTAGCCTGGAAATACTCCTTCATAACAGTCAGATAGGTACCCCAACGGACCAGGTTGAAACGATAAATACGTTCGTGTGCCGTTTCAAGCGTCCATTCATTCCGGATAGCCTGGCGGAAAGCGTCTTTCGACAAACCTGACAAGTCATCCAGACCGGCACGTGCGCGTAAGCGGTTGACTGCGGCATAAGCGTCGGCCGTCGGACCGTTGACCTCATTTTCAGCTTCAGCGAAGATCAGCAGAACATCCGCGTAACGGATAATAGGAATATACATATCAGTACGTTTATTGCGCTGAGAAAAATCTTCGCGGCCCGCATCGCACCATTTTTTCCCATGAGGATACGAACTTCCGAAATCATCCAGCGTATATGTCTTCTTATCGACCGTGCTGACTATTTCTGTCAGGAAAGTGGCGGCTTTACGTTTATCCTTGTCGTCAAACTTATCTGTAAACGAAGGCAAGGAATAGAAAAAGCCCCAGCCTGATTCCTTACCGATATTGGTAGGACGCCATTCGGCACCGCATTGGTTGTCACCTAAACCTTCGGCGAAGTTCAGAGCAAAGATCGTTTCTTTGTTAAAGCGATTGCTGACTTTCCAAAGGTCTTCATAGTCTGACAGCAGTTCGATCCCATAAGCCGTCTCGTTGCTGATCACCTCTTTTGCCTTTGCAGCAGCTTTTGCCCACATCGTCTGATCCTTGACCTGCTCTCCGGCCATCGTTATATAGACCCATGCCAATAAAGACTTTGCGGCGGCAACAGTCGGGCGTTCCGTCCCTTCGTTCCATTTCTGAGGCAGATTGTTTTCTGCAAATTCAAGATCTTCAATGATATGGTTATAAATTTCCAGTGCAGGCGTCTTAGGCAGATTTGTAGAAGAGCTGAAATCCTCAACCGGATTATCCAGGTAGATCACATCGTTGAAAATACGCACCAAATAGAAATAAGACATCGCACGCATATAACGGGCTGCCGCAATATATTGATTCTGTACGCCTTCTGTCACTTTCGCCGCATTCGGTATTTTCTGAATCATGATGTTAGCAGCATTAATGCAGGCATAAAACTGTTGCCAGGGCTTATAAAGACTTTCATTGTCGTTCTGCCAGGTCAGAGAGTTCATTTCGTCACGCGGAATATTATTCTGGGTGGCACTGACTACGGCATCTGTCGTCGCTTCGGCAATGAAGTTGATATGGCGTTCAAAATTATTACTCTGCCAGTAAGCGATCGTGCCCAATAACAGCATATTGCACTCGGATTCCGTATTCGGCAAATTATCGGGCGAAAGGAAATCTTTCGGGTCTTCCCTCAGGAATGATTCACAGCTGCTCATACTCAGTACCAGAGAGCATAAACCTGCTAAAACTATTTTATTGATATATGTTTTCATATTCTTCTATTGCTTATTATTATAATGTAAGATTCAAACCGAATGTATAAGAACGTACAGTAGGATAGCTACCGCCATCAAAGCCCAGGTTATAGTTACCCGTACGTGAACTTACTTCCGGGTCATAACCGCTGTAGCCGGTTATTGTGAACAGGTTCTGACCACTTACATAAAAACGCAGGTTGGAGATACCCACTTTTGAGGTAATCGATTTCGGCAAAGTATAACCGAATGTCAGGTTTTTCAAGCGGATATAGGAACCGTCTTCGATAAAACGGTCTGACATCGGACCTGCTCCCTGATTCAAAGCCTGCTGTGTATTGGAAGTCCCTTCGCCTCTCCAGGCATTTTCATAAACATAACGGAATACATTCGGCACGCTGTTTGTACTTGGGGCAGTACCGAAATTCACCTTCATCAGGTTCGCGATATCGTTACCGTAAGTACCCTGGAAGAGGAAACTCAAATCAAAATTCTTATAAGAGAAATCATTCCCTATACCGAAAATGAATTTCGGATTTGCATTACCGATGATTTTACGGTCGTTCGTCGTAATTTCACCGTCGCCGTCCAAATCCTTGAATTTAACGGCACCGACTGCGGCCGATGTACTTGGTAAAGCGTCTACTTCCGCCTGGTTCTGATAGATACCGTCAAACACGTAGCCATAGAAATTACCCAACGGCTCACCTACTTTCACAATACCTGTTTCATTGAAGCTGGACCCCAGCGCCCCTCCGGAACCATTTGTGTAGAAATATTCATCGTCTCCCAATTCCAATACTTTTTCACGGTTCAGCGCTATATTCAGGGAGGTAGACCATTTCAATGCTCCAACCAAGTTCTGAGTGTTCAAAGAGAATTCCCAACCTCTGTTGGATTTACTACCGATATTTTGTGTCTGAGTAGAATAACCAGTATAATAAGGAAGTATCTTGTCATAATGCAGGTCGACAGTCTTTTTATAGTAGTAGTCAGCCACCAACGAAATACGTCCACCCAATACGCTCAAATCGATACCGACATCGGTCTGCTTTGTCGTTTCCCACTTCAAGTCCGGATTCGGTACACGACCCGGAACAAGGGCTACGGCCGAACTTCCATTCAGTACGTAACTGGACGTACTAAAACTTGCCAACGACTGATAAGCCGTAATTGCCTGGCTACCGGTTTCACCATAGCTGCCACGCAGTTTCAGGTTTTGAATCCAGGATATATCTTTCATGAAATCTTCTTCACTGACACGCCATCCTAATGCAGCGGAAGGAAAATATCCCCATTTGTTATTCTTCGCAAACTTGGAAGAACCGTCGGCACGGAAACTGACAGATGCCAGGTATTTGCCTTTATAAGCATAGTTTACGCGTCCCAGCCAGGAAGCGATAGCCGAATGGTTACCACCGGAAGCAACCGTAAGCAGGCTCTTATCGGCCAGTCCCATATTCCAGTAACCCAACGATTCGATATCAAAACCTTTTCCGCTGTTGTTATTATAAAAATAATCGGAGGCTTCAGCCGTGAAACCGGCAACGACATTCAACGAATGGTCTTTATTGAATGTCTTGGAATAGGTCAGTGTATTTTCACCCAGCCAGTTTGTCGTTTCCTGATCGTTGATATAAGCATATCCCTGTCCCTTATAGGCAAGCAGGTTTTCACCGGAAGTAAACTGGCGTTGTTTTTTGTCACTATACGTATAAGTCCAGGCCGTCTTAAACCGCAACCCATTGATAATTTCCCATTCCAGGAAAGCAGTACCCTGGAAATAATTCCGGAACTTATCTATCACCTGATCGTTGATCAAGGCTACCGGGTTATTCATCTGTGCTCCATCCTGTATCGGACCGCTGAATTTGCCATCCGCATCATAAATCGGTACTAACGGGCTAAAGGCCAATGCGCAGAACGTAACGCCACCGCCGTCGGAACCGTTCATCTGATTAATGCTTGCACTCGTAGACGAAGAGCGGGATGCATTCAACAAGGCGCCGACTGTCACCTTCTTCCCTAATTTCTGTTCAATATTCGCACGGACACCGGCACGGTTAAAATCAGAATTCTTAATAATACCCTGATGCATCAGATAGTTGCCGGACAAACTATATTTAGTCGTCTCCGATCCGCCGCTTACGGAAAGCGAATGACCGGTCATAGGAGCCGAACGGAAAACCTCGTCCTGCCAGTCTACATTATTCAGATTATTCGGATCGATCCAGCCGGGTATTTTAAATGCTGAAGACGGGTAGTTCGTCTCTATTTCTTTCAACATATCATACATTTCCGGTCCACTCAGTACATCCATCCTTTTCGAAACCTCCTGCAGAGAAACATAGCCGCTGTAGGATACGTTCGGTTTACCTGACTGTCCGCGTTTGGTGGTTACCATGATCACGCCGTTCGCACCGCGAGAACCGTAAATAGAGGTTGACGAAGCATCTTTCAGCACTTCAATAGAAGCAATATCGTTCGGATCGATCAGGGAGAGATCACCGCCCAGGACACCGTCGATAACGACCAACGGCGCGTTTTCTCCTTTCAGGGAGTTTCCTCCACGAATAATGATGTTGGGAGATTCACCCGGTGCAGCCACACTGTTCTGTACCATGACACCGGCCATTTGTCCCTGCAAAGCCTGGTCGGTACGGGAGATAGACAACTTCGTCAGGTCCTCTCCTTTTACGGATGACAAGGCTCCGGTCACGTCACTTCTTTTCTGTACGCCATAACCGACTACGACCACTTCGTCCAATGCTTCCGAATCTTCTTTCAGGATAATAGTCAAAGGTGCATTTCCTTTTACTTTTACCTCCTGAGATTTAAAACCGATATAGGAAACGACTAATGTACAACCAGAGGGAGCCTCAAAAGAGAAGTTACCGTCTATATCGGTAACAGCACCGATTGTCGTACCTTTTACAAGGACATTAACCCCTAACAGAGGTTCACCATTCGAGTCTTTCACCACCCCTTTTATTACGGATGATTGCAGGACTTCATTCACGATAGCCGGACTTTCTGCTTTCACCACGCCGGGCAGAGCTGCTGAAGTCAGGCACAATGTCATGCACAGGGCACAACCTTTCATGTACGTGTAATTCATAATATTGTTATTAAGATTGAAAATTTTGTGTTTTTTTTCTGCCGCAAATGTAGAGGAAGGCTATATCCGCCTATTTAAAAATCATCTCTTTTGTTTTTAAAATCAACTCAGATGCGGGAAAAAGCTTCAAAAAGTCCCAGCGAAGGTTTCGCACTGTGCGAAAGTTCCAAAAACTCCCGGCGAAAGTTTCGCACTGTGCGAAAGCCTCAAAAAGTCTCGGTGAACGATTCGCACAGTGCGAAAGCTCCAAAAAGTTCCGGCGAAGGTTTCGCACTGTGCGAAAGCTCCAAAAAGTCTCGGCAAACGATTCGCACAGTGCGAAAGCTCCAACGTCAGGATAAATCACCTCTATAAATCGATATTTTGTTGCAAAAAGTTTTTAGAATTACTTACATTTGCCGATCATATTAAAAAGAATCCGTTATGATCTGTTTTCCCAATGCCAAAATAAATCTGGGACTGAATGTCGTAAGCAAGCGCCCGGACGGCTATCACAATATCGAAACTATTTTCTACCCGATTCCGGTGAAAGACGCGCTGGAAATAGTCGGAGCCGACAGTTTTTCCTTTACACAGACCGGGATTCCCGTCGATGCACCGGTAGAAAAGAACCTGGTGGTAAAAGCGATGAACCTGCTGAAAAGCCGAGTTGAAATTCCCGAGTTGAATGTCCATCTGTTGAAAGCAATCCCTTTCGGGGCCGGACTGGGCGGAGGATCGGCCGATGCCGCTTTTATGCTGAAGCTGCTCAATGATTATTGCAAACTGGATATTTCGCAGGAGGAACTGGAAAAGTTGGCATCCTCTATTGGAGCGGACTGCCCGTTCTTTATCCGCAATACACCGGTATTTGCTTCCGGCACGGGAAACATATTCGAGCCGGTGAAGCTGTCGTTAAAAGGTTACCACCTTTGCCTGGTGAAACCGGATGTAGCAGTCTCCACACCCGAAGCCTATGCAAACGTGACGCCGCAAGCGCCCCATGTCTCGCTAAAAGAGATTGCCGAAAAACCGGTGACGGAATGGAAAGAGCTGATGATAAACGATTTTGAAAAGAGCGTTTTCCCGAAATATCCGGTGATTGGGGAAATAAAAGAGACGCTCTACAGAGAAGGTGCGCTCTATGCCTCGATGTCCGGTTCCGGTTCATCCGTCTTCGGGCTGTTCAGGGAAGCAACCGGATTGAAAGGATTGTTCCCGGATTGTTTTGTCTGGGAGGGACAATTGCCATGAATAAAATAGCGGAATTCTTCGATACCCTGGCCGACCGCTGGGACGAACTGTGCACGCATGATCCGGAGAAGCTGAACCATATCCTGCAAAACACCGGACTCAGGAAAGGACTTCGTATCCTGGATGTGGGATGCGGCACGGGAGTATTGGAAAGTTATCTCCTGCCTTATTCTCCGCAACGGATTGTCGGAGTCGACATATCTCCGGGCATGATTGAGAGGGCACGAAGCAAGTATGCGACGCCGGTTGTCGATTTCCGTTGTGCGGACGTGCTGGATCTGCAGGGAGAGTCGTTCGACTATATCATTGCCTACAGTGTCTTTCCTCATTTTCCGGAACCGGAAAAGCTAATCTCCCACCTTGCCGGACTGCTTACGGCAAGGGGCGAACTGGTGATCTGCCACAGTGAAAGCCGTGACAAGATCAACGGTCATCATAACAAGCACGCCGGAAAGCTCTCTGAAGGATTGCCTCCGGTGGAAGAACTGGCCGGCATGTTGTCCCCTTTCTTCACCGTGAATACGGCTGAAGACAACGAGCGCCTTTATATGATCAGCGCTACACGTAAACAAACATTATAAAGACGCTCTTTATCCGGAAAGACATCTATAAACCAAAAAGGTACATCTAAAGGGAAAGCCCCTCCGGATGTACCTTTTTTAATAACCTAAATCTTTTTACCTAATTACAACCTTCTTATTTAATATTCGGATTCAACGCATGCCATTCGGAAATCGGAGGCAACACGCCCATTGCGATCACCTCGTCACGCAAAGCGCAAAGGTGTTCGTAGCTCTTTTCCAAAGCAGCCTCTTCTTCCGGAGTTCCTTTCACATCCTTCAGGGCTACACCGTCTTTCGTAATGGAAGTTTCCCAAGCCATCATGATATGGTCGAACTTGCCGTTCGATACGTAAGCGCCTGCCGGCCAGCGGAACGGTTTGCCTCCCATAGCGGCGGCAATCATTTCGATAGAAACATAAGACGGGCTCTGGAAAGAAGAACGGCCACGCAAAGCAATGATGTTGGCACCGCCTTTTGTCACCTTCGTCTGGATTTCAGCCCACTGTTCCTTTGTCAACTTATCAGTCCCAATCATATCTGTCAACGGTTTGCCATTTACTTTTGCGGTAGAAGCGTAAACTGCCATCTGTTCGCCATGACCTCCGTATGTGCGGCAGTTTTCGACTACATCCATAGATACGCCGAAATGTTTTGCCAGTTCGCTACGCAGGCGGGTCGAATCCAAAGCGGCCAATGTCGTTACCTGCGACGGTTTCAAACCTGCATACAATAAAGTGATCAGACCGGTAATATCAGCCGGGTTGAATATCACGACAATATGTTTAACATCCGGACAGTAAGCCTTTACGTTCTTTCCGAACTCTTCTGCGATAGCAGCATTGCCTTTCAGCAAATCTTCACGGGTCATACCGGCTTTACGGGCTGCACCACCTGAATTAACGATATACTTGGCACCGGTCAGCGCTTCTTTGATATCGGAAGTGAACGTAATATTCACGCCTTCAAAACCACAATGGAATAATTCTTCCGCCACTCCTTCCAAACCCGGAGCATACGGGTCATACAAGCAAATATTAGAAGTAAGTCCCATCATAATGGCAGTCTGTGCCATGTTTGAACCAATCATACCCGCTGCACCTACGATCGTGAGCTTTTCGTCTGTTAATGTTTTCATATTGTATTGTTTTTAAATATATATCTTCTTATGTAACACTTCCGGCTCCATAAAGTTCGCCTGGAAACCTTAATTCTTATTTCCTTTGCAAAGATAAACAGTTTAAAAATCCCTTGCCAATCATTAATTCCTATCTCCCATAAGCAAAAGTTATAATGCAATAAGCATTATAACAGGCAAAATATAATTTGTATCTTTGCATGCATGAAGACATTCAGACCGGAGGCTTGGTTACCGACTACCAAGAAAGAAGTTGAAGCTCGCGGATGGGATTATATAGATGTGGTGCTTTTCAGCGGGGATGCGTATGTGGACCATCCTTCGTTCGGGGCGGCTGTTGTCGGACGGACGCTCGAGTCGATGGGACTGCGCGTTGCCATTGTGCCACAACCGGACTGGCGCGGAGATTATCGTGATTTTAAGAAGTTGGGAGCTCCCCGCCTCTTCTTCGGCGTCTCGGCCGGAGCGATGGATTCGATGATTAATCACTATACGGCCAACAAACGACTGCGCAGCGACGATGCTTACACGCCGGATCGCCGGGCAGGTATGCGCCCGGACTATCCCAGCATTGTCTACACCAAGATATTGAAAGAGATTTACCCGGATGTTCCTGTCGTATTAGGAGGTATCGAAGCCTCCTTGCGCCGTGTGACGCATTACGATTACTGGCAGGACAAATTGCTTCCGGGTATTCTGAAGGACAGCCCGGCCGACTTGCTGATTTATGGTATGGGAGAGCTTCCCCTCAAAGAACTGGTCACCCGGCTGCAGGCGGGAACTCCTTTCCATGAGCTCAAAGACATTCGCCAGACAGCTTATCTGACTGATACGGTAGAGCCGCTTCCGGACGACATCAATCTCTTTTCGCACGAAGAATGTCTGCGCGACAAGCTGAAACAGGCAAAGAACTTCAAGCATATAGAAGAAGAATCCAACAAGCAGCATGCCTCGCGTATCTTGCAAAAAGCGGGAAAACAGACCATAGTCGTAAATCCTCCCTTCCCGCCGATGACGGAAAAAGAGATCGACGCTTCATTCGATCTGCCCTACACGCGCCTGCCCCATCCCAAGTATAAAGGGAAGACGATACCGGCTTTCGAGATGATCAAATTCTCGGTAAATATCCACCGGGGATGCTTCGGCGGCTGTGCATTCTGCACGATCTCGGCGCATCAGGGAAAGTTTATTGCATCCCGCAGCAAGGAATCTATTCTGAAAGAGGTGAAAGAGATTACCCAAATGCCCGACTTCAAAGGCTACTTGAGTGATCTCGGAGGTCCTTCCGCCAATATGTACCGGATGAAAGGGAAAAATCCGGACATCTGTGCCCAGTGCAAGAAACCGTCCTGCATCTCTCCCGTCGTCTGCAAAAACCTGAATGCAGACCATTCACCGTTGCTGGATATCTATAAAGAGGTGGACAGCCTGCCGGGAATCAAGCGTTCTTTTATCGGAAGCGGTGTCCGTTACGACCTGCTCCTGCACCGCTATGCAGATGAGAATCTGAATAAGACGGCCCAGAGCTATACGGAAGAGCTAATCGCCCGCCATGTATCCGGCCGTCTCAAAGTGGCGCCCGAACACACCGAAGATAATGTATTGAAGATGATGCGCAAGCCCTCTTTCGAGCTTTTCGGACAATTCAAAAAGATATTTGACCGTGTAAACAAGCAACACGGCCTGAACCAGCAGCTGATTCCCTATTTCATCTCCAGCCATCCCGGTTGTACGGAGGCGGACATGGCAAACTTGGCTATCCAGACCAAGAAACTGCATTTTCAGTTGGAACAGGTACAGGACTTCACGCCTACGCCTATGACGCTGGCAACCGAGATGTATTACACGGGCTATCATCCCTATACGCTCGAAAAAGTGTATACCGCCCATACCAAAGAGCAGAAGCTGGCACAACGGCAGTTCTTCTTCTGGTATAAGCCGGAGTTTCGCCGCCAGATCACGCAGGCGTTGCAAAAGATCGGGAAGAAAGACTTGGTCGGGAAATTATTTGGTAAATGAAATCTTATATAACCAATATGAATATAACACTTAGACTTGAGCAACCTTCGGATTATTCCGAAACGGAATATGTAACACGGGAAGCCTTTTGGAACCACTATTCCCCGGGCTGTTATGAGCATTACTTACTACACATCATGCGCGACTGCCCGAGCTTCGTACCCGAGCTTGACATCATTGCAGAGTGTGACGGCAGAATCGTCGGAAACGCTGTCTGCCTCAAAGCTGTCATCAAAGCGGATAATGGCAACGACTATGAAGTGCTAAGCTTAGGTCCGATCTCCGTCCTTCCCGAATACCAGCGCAAAGGCATTGGCGGCAAGCTGATAGAACAGACCAAAGACACCGCCCGTAAAATGGGATTCCGTGCCATCTTGTTGTGCGGAGACCCGGACTATTACCTGCAGCAAGGATTTATACCGGCCGAAACCTTAGGCATACGGACTGCCGATAATATGTATATGACCGCACTCCACGTTTGCGAATTATATGATAACGCACTGGCTGATGCCAAAGGACGTTATTTTGAAGATACGATCTATGAGATTGATGAAACCGCAGCCACTGCGTTCGACAAGAACTTCCCTCATAAAGAATTGGTAACCGGAACACCGATGCAACGACGCTTCGGGGAGCTTTCGGCCATGATAAGAAAAGCGTAACACTTTTAAATTTTAATTCTCATGAAACATGTATGCACCAAGTGCCCGCTACGGGCCAAGTATGACAAAGCCCCAAAATCATTAATCGGAAGATTCTGGCGTTGGCACATCGACTATTGTCCGGGATGGAGAAAGTATTTTACTTCCTTGAGCAAGGAAGAGCAGGCGGAACTGCGTAAACAGTATAAATTCACCAGATATGCTTAAGTGAAAGAAAAGTTTCACGCCGAAGAAACTTTTGTTCCCTCTGGGAGAAACTTTTGTTTCATGCCGGAGAAACTAAAGTTTCACCCTAAGGAAACAGGTGAAACTTTAGTGTCCTATTTTTATGCTTTTACGGCAATGACTTCGATCTCGACCAGGCCATTCTTCGGCAACGTCTTGACAGCTACAGCCGAACGGGCAGGGAATGTCCCTTCGAACTGGGAAGCATAAACTTCATTCATGGCAGCAAAGTCACCCATGTCGGCCAGGAAAACAGTCGTCTTCACAACATCGTTGATGCTGAGTCCGGCTTCTGCCAGGATTGCATGGACATTCTTGAATGCTTGTGCAGTCTGTTCTTTTACTCCGCCTTCAACGAAGTTGCCTGTTGCCGGGTTCATGCCTAACTGGCCGGAAGCAAAAAGCATATTTCCTACTTGTACAGCCTGGCTGTACGGGCCGATAGCGGCAGGCGCGTTTTTTGTTGCGATTACTTTCTTCATTGTCTCTTTATTTTAGTGATGTTATTGTGCTTGTTCATTCATCCGCTGGCGGACCACTTCATAAATCAGGATGGAAGAGGCCACCGAGACGTTCAACGAACCGATCGTGCCGAACTGCGGTATCTTCACCATGCTGTCGCAGATGCGGAGGTTATCCATGGAAACGCCCGTATCTTCAGCCCCCATCACAATGGCAACAGGACCTTCATATTTAATAGCGGTATAATTCTCGTAAGCCTTTTCACTGGCGGCATAGACTTTCACTCCGGATTCCTGCAGGAAACGGATTGCCTGCGAAATACTCTTCTCTTTGCAGACGGGCAAAACGTGAAGCGCACCGGCCGACGTCTTGATCGCATCGGCATTCACCGTAACGCTTCCTTTCTGGGGAATCACAATGGCGTCCACACCGGCACACTCGCAGGTACGGGCGATCGCTCCGAAATTGCGGACATCGGTAATGCCGTCCAGCAACACGATAAAAGGATTCTTCCCTTGTTCATACACAAACGGAATAATATCTTCCAGACGCTGATAGGTAACAGCCGGGATGAATGCGATCACTCCCTGGTGGTTCTTGCGTGTCAGACGATCCAGACGTTCAGCCGGCACACGCTGCACGGGTATGTCGCGTCCTTTCAACACGTCGAAAAGTTCACGGGACAGGTCACCCTGCAATTCGCGTTTCACCAATATTTTATCAATCTCTTTATCGGCCTGGATAGCCTCGATCACGGCACGGATGCCGAACACCATTTCGTTTTCCTTCATTATTCTATGTCTTTTCTTTTCGTCGGGCAAAGATACAAAGATTTATGCTTTTATTACATACCTTTACGGCGCATTCAAGAACAAACAAACTTTACATTAATCTAAATTGAGAGAACATGGCAAAAGAAAAGGCATTTACCATTGAGGGTGTACAGGGAGAACTTAAATTAGTATATGGCCCTTTTAAGATGCGTCTGTACCAGGATGGAAGAGAAATTAAACGGCAGGGAACGTTCAAACCGAAATATTACGTAACCAACACTGCCGGTGAACAGGAAGAAATGATGCTACAATATGGGATTGACTTCGTGCATGTAGCCATATTCAGAGGACAGAAAATCGCCTTGGAGGAGAGACTGACAACTGCAGAATATATCATCGGAGGACTTCCCGTCCTGCTTATCTTTTTAGGAGGAGTAATCGGAGCTGTATTCGGAGTCTTCGGGGCAACCTTCAATTATGATTATATGCGGCAGGAAAAACGAATGTCTATGCAGCTTCTCGTTTCCATCGGCGTATCCGTATTGTGCTATATCAGCTACTTTATCTTAGCTATCGCCCTCCAGCTTTTGGTGGGGAAATAAATAAGCCCGCCGCAGAAACAGCAGACCGGTAATAATCAATGCAGACGAAAGACCGGTATAGAAAACGGAAATAAACGAGTTGGGAAGCAGATGGAAGTGACGGATGGTGACTCCGAAAGTAATCATAAAGATCATTACGATCCAGCCTTTGACATCAAAAAAGGAGAAAGGACAATTCTTTTCTCCTTTTTGTGAAATACGTTCCGAATGCTTGACAAACAGGCGGCGGAATACAAATTGGAAGAAGAGCAGGAAAACAACAGTCGCCTCTCCCATCTTGAATAACCAGTAATGGGCATCATTCAGCCAAGTGACGATGCCGATCCGTAAGATATTGACGCCTGCTATTATCCAAATGCACCCGGCTATAAAAAGCAGGGTGCGTCTGTTCACTCTAAAACCCATTTATCAAACACTTTTCTCCATGCTCTTTCGAGTGTTCGTACGTTGACGACTGTTTGTACGATCCTTGTCCGAGCGTTTATTATCTTTATTATCCTTTTTATTCTTGTCGTAATGTTTGTCTTTATCACGGTCCGGGCGCTTCTTGTCGTATTTGCCGTTATCGCGCTTGTCCTTGTTCTGTTTATTTTTATGGTCATCGAAATGAGGACGGCCCCCGTCATGATTGGGGCGATTGTTATTGTGAGGCGGACGGACATTATTAGGTGCCGGTTTTGAATGGTTATGCCCCGGGCGGTCATACTTGCCGGGATACCATTTGCCATCGTCAAAGTGATTAGTCCATCGGTTGTTCGTATATTCCCACTGGCCATGCCAGTAATGATCTTCATACCGATGACAGATATTCGACGGGCGGTAATTCGGATAATGCGGATTATCATACCAGCCGCGCCAGTCATGGATACGCGTCGGTGTTTCGCGAACGAAACGGACATACAACCGGAACTGCGAAGGCGAAAGGATACGCTGCAATTTCCGGTCGCGTTCCATCCTTAACTTGTATATCTTCTGGGCAGACTGGTCCCAATAGCGGTAATTCCGGCGTGCCTCACGTTCTATCTTCTCTCCGTATTTATGGATGATCTTGTGATACTCGGCTGCCTGGCGGCTTGTCATACGGATTGCCTGTTCCATCCAAAGGCAATTCTGGCAATGCGGTTCGTTCCATCCGAAGCTGATCCAGAATTGTGCGTGTCCCTGCAAGCTGCAGAAAAGGACTACCATTAATATAATACTCAATCTCTTCATGTCACTCTACTTTTTAGTTAGCAATTATATCATCTTGCTATTATGACCATCCATCGATGGAAAGGTTTAATTCTTCGCTTTCAATAATTCTTTCGCATTGGCAATGGAAGCACCGGTCAACGAAGCGCCACTCAGCATGCGCGCAATCTCCTTCACACGTTCTTCCTTATTCAATTTCTTGATACGGGTTACTGTCCGGTCCTCCGTATCTTCCTTATAAACAAAATAATGTTCTTTTCCTTTTGCTGCGATCTGGGGAAGATGGGTAATGGCGAATACCTGCATCTTTGTTCCTAATTCCTGCATGATATCACCCATTTTATCGGCAATATCGCCGGAAACTCCCGTGTCGACTTCATCAAAGATAATAGCAGGCAGAGCTGTAAATCCGGCAATCATAGCCTTGATACATAACATCAGGCGCGATATTTCACCACCGGAAGCCGTCTGCGCCACCGGTTGCAGTTCCGCACTCTTATTGGCGGAGAACATAAACCGGATTTCGTCCATTCCATCGCTTTCCGGCTCCGGCCGGGCAACAAAATCGATGGCAAAACGCGTATTCGGCATTCCTAACAGAACGATCATCTCCACCAGTTGCGAAGCGATTGCCCTCGATGCTATCTTACGCTGTTCGCTCAACACGGCGGCTTGCTGAAGCAACTCCTGATGAGAGACCTCCAATTGCTTCTTCAACGATTCGATCTGATCGTCAAACGAATCGATCTCCTTCAGTTGTTCCTCATATTTATCCTGTTGCTCGATCAGTTCCTCGACGGTCAAGACACGGTGTTTCTGTTCTAAGGTATAAAGCGTATTGAGGCGATCATTCACCCAATCCAGGCGTTCCGGGTTAAACTCGATGTCTTCCTTTTGCACCTCCGTTTCAGATGCCAGGTCGTTCATGTCGATATAAGCAGAGCGCAGTCGTTCCGCGATTTCCTTTGCTTTCGGATAGTAGCGTTCCAGGCTGTCTGCGGTGGAAAGGGCTTCTTTGATCAGTTGGACAGCCCCCTGTTCTTCTCCGTTCAGCAATTGCGTGATCTTATAGAGAGAACCTTTTATCTCTTCCGCATGGGAAAGAGTTTCCAGTTCCTGTTCGAGTTCTTCCTGTTCGCCGGCAATAAGATTGGCTTCCGTCAGCTGTTCCAACTGAAAACGGACATAATCTTCTTCCTGCTTGGTTTGGGCTGCTTTCTCAGTCAATTCTTTCAACTCCCTTTTCAAAGACAGGTAACGGGTGTATTCCTTGCGGTAAAGGATCAGCAATATATCATTTTCAGCCATTACATCGATCACTTTCAGCTGGAAACGGTTATCCCCCAACAGAAGATTCTGGTGTTGCGAATGGATATCGATCAGGCGGCTTCCCAATTCCTTTATCACCGTGAGCGAAACGGGAGAATCATTTACAAAAGCCCGGGATTTACCCGAAGCAAACAGTTCCCGGCGAAGGATGCAAACCTCTGCGTCGTATTCCAGATCGTTGGACTGGAAGAATTCTTCCAGCTTATACCGGGACACGTCAAAAACAGCCTCTATCACGCATTTTTCCGAATCGTTCTTAATGCACTTTGCATCTGCGCGCTGTCCGAGCACCAGCGACAGGGCGCCTAATATGATGGACTTTCCGGCTCCCGTCTCACCGGTTATTACCGAAAAGCCTTTGTCAAACTTAATATCCAGGCTATCTATCAGAACAAAGTTCCGTATAAATAAAGATTTCAGCATAGTTGTTTCAGATTACTTTTTAAGCGATTCCATACGTGTCGTAAGAGCCGGATAGAGGTTGGACAACATTTTATAACCCTCCTGCTTCTCCTGTGTCGTTGCCTTCGAATAGATCAGGACTACTTCATCCAGTTTCGCATCAGCAAACATCTGGAGCAATGGAGAGGTCGGACGGGCACTCTTAATCTGTTCCAGGACAGGAAGCAGACCGATGATGGTCGTACGTCCGCGATCCGGATTTGCCGCCATTTCATCGAGACCTTTACGATGATAATTGTACCACATATCACGGAAAAGATCGGAAGTATTATCGCTCAGCGCCGTTGCCAGAGCATGACGATTGCGGTCGTTCTCGAAGGCTTTCCAGCCGGTCCACGAAGGCTGTGACTGCGCCAGGCTGACGATCTGCTGTGCCTGCTGCAGGAAAGCACCGCCGCCTTTCGGGGAGAAACTGTCGAAATCGAGTCCGAGGATCGTGTAAATATAATATACAACGGTAGCAATTAAGTTGCTGCTCAACGTATTTTCCGTATATTCCAACGGCTCGAATTCGGTATAATCGAAAGAAAGCTCCGTATCGCGGTAGTTCAGTATCGTAGTCGTATAGCTGGAATTATAGACCGGGCGGCGGGCCTGTACCTGAATCTCGCCCTTAAAACTATTGTCCGACACGACTTCATTGATGATAAGAGTCATGGTACAGTCGATCCGTTCGTTCACCGCGAAAGTAGCGTCCGTCCATTTCTTGTTATTGACAAACTCGTTCAGCGCAGTTTGCAGGGTTGTAAAGACCTGTTTGTTGGTACTCTGTATCTTATCGCTGTTGATCGTGATACGGGCATTCAACTCCTGCGCCTCGCCCCAGAAAGGGACTGCGCCCAGCAAGCATATACATAACAATCTCTTAATCATTTTCATTTTAATAACGTTGCCAATTTGTTTACGATATCGACAGCCACTCCCTGTTTGCTCTTCAGAGGATAAGCTGCTGACTCTCCTTCCTTGTCGATGATGGTGATCTTGTTCGTATCGCAACGGAAACCGGCACCTGCATCTCTCAACGAGTTAAGCACGATGAAATCGAGATTTTTCCGCTTCAGCTTACCTTCGGCATGAGCGGCTTCATCATTCGTTTCGAGCGCGAACCCGACCAACACCTGCCCTTCCCGCTTGATGGCTCCCAGCGAGGCAGCAATGTCCTTGTTCGGGACCAGGCGAAGCGTCATCTCTCCTTTCGTCTCCCGCTTGATCTTTTCGGCAGCCTGCACATCCGGACGATAATCCGCGACAGCGGCACAAAGGATACCTGCATCCGCCTCCGGGAAAGCCGCCATAGCAACCTGATACATCTCTTCGGCAGACTCGACATCGACCCTTTTGATGTTCGGATGAACCGTTTTCAAGGAAACCGGACCCGCTATCAACGTTACCTCCGCTCCCTGCTGCGCACAGGCTTCCGCCAGTGCAAATCCCATCTTTCCGGAAGAATAGTTACCTATAAAACGTACAGGATCTATCTTTTCATATGTCGGACCGGCAGTTATTACAATCTTTTTTTTTTCGAGTTGTGTTTGGGAAGCAAAGAAATCCTCCAGAGCTGCCACTATCTTATCCGGTTCCTCCATACGTCCCTTGCCAACCAGGTGACTGGCAAGCTCTCCTTCGGCAGGCTCAATGATGCGGTTTCCGAATGAACGGAGACGATCCAGGTTCTGCTGTGTGGAAGGATGTGCGAACATATCCAGATCCATTGCCGGGGCAACGAATACAGGCGCCTTACAAGACAGGTAAGTGGTGATCAGCATATTGTCGGCAATGCCGTTTGCCATCTTCCCGATCGTCGAAGCCGTAGCCGGAGCGATCAGCATGACATCCGCCCAAAGACCGAGATCGACATGGCTGTTCCACGTCCCGTCGCGGTTCGAGAAAAACTCGCTGATCACCGGATGGCTGCTCAAAGTCGATAAAGTAAGCGGCGTAATAAATTCTTTCCCGGCAGGCGTAATGACAACCTGGACCTCTGCCCCTTTCTTGACCAGCGAACGGATGATATAAGCTGCTTTATAAGCCGCAATACTCCCGGTTATACCTAATATGATATGTTTACCTTTCAAATTATTCTCCATAACCCATTTATGTGTATAACTTTTTTCCCATAAGCACGGGAGAGTGATTACAAGCGCAGCGTCATAATCTCGCGAGCCACCTTGCTGTCGATGTTATGATGTTCGCCCAATTTCCATCCCTGCTTGTCGACAGGGGCAGCCAGTGCATCCAGATCTTTCTCCGTGATGCCGCACTCGCCGAGGCGTGTTTTCAATCCCATTCGGCGGAAGAAATCTTCACAGGCTGCAATGGTTTTATGCGCACGTTCCTCTTCCGAACCTTCGGTAATACCGAATACGACTTCACCCATACGAGCCAGTTTCACCTGTTTCTCTTTAAACATATAAGTCATGACGCCCGGCAAAAGGATGGCAAGTGTCTGTGCGTGATCCAGACCGAACAGTGCTGTCAGCGAATAGCCCATACGATGCGACGACCAGTCTTGCGGAACTCCCTGGCCGATCCAGACATTCAGCGCATTGGTTGCCGCCCACATCAGATTGGCACGGATATCGTAATCGTTCGGCTGATCCAGCACTTTCAATCCTTCTTCGTGGATGACACGCATCAGGCCTTCCGAAAAAGCATCCTGCACTTTCGCATTGACCGGGTAGGTCAGATATTGCTCTACGACATGAATAAAGGAGTCGACAACCCCGTTCGCCACCTGACGGGCAGGCAATGAATAGGTTACTTCCGGGTCCAGGACAGAGAATTTCGGGAAGATCAGCGGACTGGCGAAATTCAGTTTCTCACGGATCGACACACGCGAAATAACCGAACGTTCGTTCATCTCCGAGCCGGTAGCCGCCAACGTAAGTACCGTTCCCAAAGGCAACGCACTCTTTATCTGGCCACCTTTTGAAAGAATATCCCAGGGATCGCCTTCAAAGCCGACGGAAACGGCAATAAACTTCGTAGCGTCGATCACCGAACCGCCGCCTACTGCCAACAGAAAATCAATCTTCTTTTCCCTGACGATCTCCACTGCCTTCATGCAGGTCTCATAATGCGGATTCGCCTCTATGCCGGAAAACTCCGTTACATCAAAACCTTTCAGGGCATCCGTCACTTGCTCATAGATGCCGTTTTTCTTAATGCTTCCGCCTCCATATACCATCAAGACCTTGCTCCCTTCGGGAATCAGGGCTGACAAACGGGCAATGGAACCTTTACCGAAAACAACCTTTACAGGGTTACAGAACTCAAAATTATTCATTGTTCTTATTTTGAATTAAAACCTCTCAATTTAATTTCTGTCAACATCTTCTTGGTGTTCAATGGGAAATCGCCATTCATGATCCAGGAATAGTAGCCCGGATCGTTCTTCAGCACCTCTTCCACCAAACGGCCTTTATATTTACCGAAGTTAATCACCTCTTCTCCCTTGTCGTTGTAAACCATACGGCCTGCAAAGTCCACATTATTGCCATAGCTCGAATATTGGGAAAGGAAATTGATATCGTTCTGCAACTCCGGATAGCGGTCCAGTTGCGCCTTCAGCACTTCATAAGTCGCCATTGTATCGGCTTCCGCCGTATGCGCATTTTCAAGGCTTTTATCGCAATAGAACTTATAGGCTGCGGCAAGCGTACGCTGTTCCATCTTATGGAAAATGGTCTGCACATCCACAAACTTGCGTTTATTGAGGTCGATATCGACACCGGCACGAAGAAACTCTTCTGCCAATAATGGAATATCAAAACGGTTGGAGTTGTATCCGGCCAGGTCGCACCCTTCAATCTGGGCTGCCAGCGATTTGGCTATTTCTTTAAAAGTAGGACAGTCTTTTACATCTTCATCCGTAATGCCATGGATAGCCGTAGATTCCGGTGGAATGGGCATTTCCGGATTGATCCGTCTCGTTTTAGACTCTTCTTTTCCGTTCGGGTGAACCTTCACAAAAGAGATTTCGACGATACGGTCTTTTACAATATTAATACCCGTAGTCTCCAAATCGAAGAAGACTAACGGGTTTTTCAGGTTTAACTGCATTTCTTATGTATTAATCATTCAACATCATAGGCATCAGCAGCATCAGCAGGTCTTCATTCTCTTCGTTTTCAGAAGGAACGATCAGGCCGGCGCGTGAAGGATCAGCCAGTTCGAGTATCACCTCTTCCGAGTTGATGTTGCTCAATATTTCAATCAGGTAAGTAGCTTTAAAGCCAATGCTCAATTCCGTTCCGTCGAAGTTGCAAACGATCTTTTCTTCAGCGGAAGTAGAGAAATCGATATCCTGGGCGGAAACCACCATCTCGCTTTCTTTCAACTGCAACTTCACAAGGCTGCTTGCCGGATTGGAGAAAACGGAAACACGCTTCAGGGCGTTCAAGAAAGACACGCGGTCAATCGTCACCTTGAACGGGTTTTCCTGCGGGATCACACTGTTATAGTTCGGATAACGTCCTTCAATCAGGCGGCAAACCATTTCGAAGTTCGAACAGCGTACATAGGCGTTGTTGTCGTCGAACTTGATAACAACCGCTTCTTCCTCTTTCGAAAGCAGCCCTTTCAGGATGTTAGCCGGCTTCTTCGGTAAAATGAAAGATGCTCTTTCCGGCGATTTCACCGAAAGATTACGCAGGCGCACCAGTTTATGTCCGTCGGAAGCGACAAAAGTCAGATCGTCCGTATGGATATCAAAGTAAACACCGTTCATAACCGGACGAAGCTCGTCGTCAGCAGTGGCAAAGAGAGAACGACTGATACCGTTCAACAACATCTGCGCATCCATCGTAACGGAAATAGCATTCTCGTTCAAGGGTTTCTGCTGCGGATAAGTATCCCCTTTCTGCCCGATAAAATTATATTTACCATTCTGGAAATGGATAAAGATCTCCAGGTTTCCGTCGTTGATATCGAAAGTCAACGGTTGCTCGGGCAACTCTTTCAACGGGTCAAGTAAGATTTTTGCAGAAACGGCAAAAAGCCCGCTTCCCTGTGCATTCATCACGTCGACAGATGTCACCAAACGTGTTTCAGCATCCGAAGCTGTTATAGTCAGTTTATTACCTTCCAGGTTAAAAAGGAAACTGTCCAGGATAGGCAATGAATTCTTAGAAGCAATAACTTTGCTAATAGACTGCAAGCGTGATAACAGCGCAGTGCTGGATACATCAAATCTCATGGTTCTTAATTATTATATTGTTTTTATTATATTCGGCCACACAAAATTAGGAAAATATTCCATATAACCATCCGTACGGGAACAAAAAAAGAGGTTTCTCCCTTCATCGGGAAAAACCTCTCTTTCTCTTATATCTAACGCTCTATTATTTTGCGAAATAATCTTTAACAGCTTCGTTAGGAATCATTTCTTCCTGGAAGATGTAAGCACCGGTCTTCGGGGACTTAACCATCTTGATTACTTTAGAATAGGTACGACCGTCACCTTTCTTAAATGTTGCAACCGCTTTTTTTGCCATTGTTTAATCTCCTCTTACTTAATTTCTTTGTGTAACGTCATCTTCTTCAGGATAGGATTGTACTTCATCAGCTCCAATCTCTGAGTTGTATTCTTTCTGTTCTTAGTTGTGATATAACGAGAAGTACCCGGCATACCACTTTCTTTGTGCTCAGTGCATTCAAGAATCACCTGAACTCTGTTACCTTTTGCTTTCTTTGCCATTTCTTATTTCCTCCTCAAATTAAGCGTTTAAATAACCTTTTTCAGCAGCTTTCTTAATTGCTGCATCCAAACCAAGTTTATTGATAGTACGCAAGCCAGCGGCTGAAATATTCAGGCTAACCCAACAGTCCTGTTCTACCCAGTAGAACTTTTTAGTAAACAGGTTCACATCAAACTTACGTTTCGTTCTTCTCTTAGAGTGAGAAACGTTGTTGCCAACCATTGCTTTCTTTCCGGTAATTTGACAAATTTTAGACATCGCTAATCTTTCTTTTTAATATTACGAAATTTAAGTCAACTCCTGCTATCTGTCTTCCCTTTTTGCACTGCATCTTGAACAAAAACAAAGATTCTAATAGAGTTTCTCTTCTTTTACGGGGCACAAAGGTACTAATTATTTTGATTTAAACACAAGAAATCAATAAATAAATCAGCTCTTTCTGCTATTTTTCCTTAATTTACTCTGTATAAGAGTATCAAACCCTACTGCTGCATAAATCGTTATCGCAAAAAGATAGGGATAATGATAGCGGGATGTGATCACAAAAAGCAACGTCACAGCCGTTCCCAAAACAGGGATCAGCAAGTAGATATTCTGCTGCTGCAACAGGTCGCGCCGGTTCACCCAGACATAGTAAAGGAAAAAGAGAAGGACCAAGTAATAAACCAGACTTTTTAAAAGTAATACGATTATTAACTCCGTCACTTTTAGCTTATTGTCCTTCACTTTCGAAAGTACCACTCTAAATCCCATATCCGGCTTTACCCGTTCCGTCCAGGTGTCTTCACTGTATAAAGCAACCAGTTTAAAAGGAATCTGCGAAACATATTTCAACGGATTATCCAGTATCCAGCGAACCGATGCACGTTTCAACAGGCTGTCGCGCTCCATATAGGTATAATCGCCGGGAGGCAGATAAATATAGTTATCAGGATCACCGAAACCTTCAAAGTTAACCAAACCGTTAGCATCGTCAAAAGAACTCATTGCCAGATTATACCCTCCGGAAACCGCCTGATAAACAAAATAGCCCGTTCTTGCCTTGGCACTCTGCCCGATCAGAAAGACAGTCAGCACAAGCGGCAACGCCAATGCTGCATACTGGCGCCATCCCCTTTTTTCCACGATGAAATGGACAATTATGACTACTAAGAAAACAATCGCCAACGGCCTGAACCAGTTTGCCAGGCCAATCACTACACCAGCCGCCGCTATCGGAAACAACCTGCGACTGGTACACAGCAATAAAGCAGTCAACAGCAGGAATGTAAACGGCAGATCAGTCAGCATCGCAATCGGGATATAGAGATTCGAATAGATCAACATATAAATAATGGAAGAAATATACCCTATCCGCTCATTAAACAGTTTCCGGGCCAAAATCAATACCTCGAACACCATCGCAATGTTCAGTAACAGATTCAGCAGGCGGACAAAAGAGAATGATCCGAAAAGAGAATGGATACCGATAAGCAGATTGACATATCCGGGGCCAAAAATAAACGGGTTATACAGGTTATGCGGCGCCGGATACCAAGTCCCGTCTTCTATACATTCCGTCGCATATTTAGCATAGAAACGGGCATCATCATGGTTCGGCATATCCCAATATTTCACCACCAGGCAAACCTGTATGACTACCCATACGACGAACAACGTCCAAAAAACAGCAGGTAACTTCCTCCCTATCATTTATCTTTACATTTTTAGCACACAAAGATAACCCTTTTCACCGGAAATCATTTCATCATAGATTATTTCTATGACCCCATATAAAAACAACCTGTTTCTTTTGCAACAAATTCAATCACACTGTGGTTCTTATCTAAAAGGAATATACAATAAAAACATATTAATTATGGCACGAGATTTTAAAGAAGCATTGAGACATCGCAGAACTTATTACCATATCACGAACAGTTCTCCGATCTCAGACGAACAGATCAAAGAAATAATAGACTTCGCAGTTATGAACGTCCCTTCCGCCTTTAACTCGCAATCGACCCGCATTGTGCTGTTATTAGGCAAGAATCACAAACGGCTTTGGGAGATCACAAAGGAGACATTGCAACGGCTTGTTTCAGCCGAAGTATTCAAAGGTACAAAAGCCAAAATCGACGGTAGTCTGGCTGCCGGATACGGAACGATTCTGTTTTTCGAGGATAAAGCCGTAATCGAACAATTGCAGGATTCATTCCCGACCTACCATGATAAATTCCCCATCTGGGCGCAACAGACTTCCGCCATGCACCAATTAGCCATCTGGACCATGCTGGAAGATGCCGGCCTGGGCGCATCCCTGCAACATTACAATCCGCTAATCGACGACACAGTATGCGCAGAATGGAAACTTGATCCGAAGTGGGAACTCATCGCCCAAATGCCTTTCGGAACACCGACAGAAGAACCGGGGCCGAAAGAGATCAAACCGTTGGACAAAAGAGTATTGGTATTCAAATAATAAATGAGAGGCTTTTGTAAGCCTCTCATTTCAATACCTCATCTATGATCTTATGCTGTTTATTGAAAAACAAGCGCCTTTCGATGCGTCCGCCCTCAGAGAGCAAAGTGGAAAGCTTACAGAATGACCGAACCCACTCCTGCATCTTTTTAAAGTTACCGCTGGTATCTGTTGACATGGAAAAGCTGAAATTCGTTTTAAACAAGGCCAGTGACTGCTTTTCGGACGTAAAATAACCAGTTGTAAACCCCAGGTTCATAGCTGAAACATAAAACTTATAATCCGGCGGCAAGGCAAATTTCGGAGTATAAGTCCCATTCAAAAACATTTCCAGCTTGACCAAAAACTCTTTGAGTTCATCTTTGATTTCGTCTTTCTCTTGCGTACTGATAATACGCATCCTATGGAAATTATATATTTCTGTACTGATATTCCATATCAAGGCATTATCCCAGACGTAAAAACCTTTTTGGAAATTATAGATCTCATAGAATTTCTCCACGATTTTAAGCAACCTGTCGGGCAGTTTCCAGCTGGCAAAATCACTGAATTCTTCCGACTGAACAAAATAACTGCCCCATTTGAAAAACACAAACTTCATAAGAATCGGAGAATGCACGTAACATTCCAACGGCAAGGCATGGTACACATTACCGGTTTCACTTTCTTCATCCTGACCGATTTCCCTCACTTTCTCGATATTGGAATCCAGTAAGTCATACAACGGATCCATAGATTGATATGCCGATGGCAGTCCCAAAATGACAGGCACCCATTGAAGCCCCAAATCCTGGTACAAAAGACTGTCTAAAGAAATGTTCAAAGCTTTTGCCAGAATACCCATTTCCCTGACAGAGAAGTTTACTTTTCCAGCTAACCTTCTATAGGCAGACTCCTTCTCCAGTTTGAGAATGTCAGATATGAGGTAGACAAGATCAGCTTTCTTAATTCCCCTATTCTGCAATTCTTCGATAAATATATCATGTAGATCTTTCTTTTTCATATTTGTTACATTATTATATATGAATAGAAAATACAAAATTACAGGTATCGAAATGTAAGAAAAATCATCAAAAGATACAAGGTCAAAACTGCTAAAAAAAGACAGAGTTGCAAACTTAGCCCCATCGTCCGGAGTTTTTCTCCTTTTCTGTCAATATCCGGACAGGATTCCTCCGAAAAGTCCACAAACAACATCTTTATTCCCATCGTTTTGCAGAATAATATATGCTCAAACTTCTTCCTCTTCAGAAAAGGTTCTAACCCTTCATTTTCACCTGATAAAGTTGTCTTTTTTCGCACTTCACAATAGCTGAACTTTGCCCTTGAAAACAAAAAGAATTTTATGCGTATGCAAAAAGTTATATTATCATTTACTTAATCACAATTAAAAAAACAAGACAATGAGACTGAGAACTATTTTTATGTCAATGCTGGTGATAGCCGCCTTGACAAGTTGTAACAACGATGACGTAGATCATCACGGCGGTCCGCAGATGGCAGACGTAGACGTGGCGTATCTTTCCATCAAAATCGAGACGCAACCAACGACCCGCGCTCCCGGTTCTTCCGAAAAACCCGGGGAAAACGAGAGCGATCTGAAAACTCTTTACCTGATTACTTTTGATGATAATGGTATGGTTGTGGGAATCCCTGGAACAGCAAACTATTTCACGATGCTCTCTACATCCTCGACAACACCAGATGCGATCAAAGTGTCGAAAAACGCAAAACAACTATTGGTGATTGCCAATCCTGACGGAATGCTTAAAAATGCAATCAACAGTATCAGCGTGACATCGAGCTTCAGCTCTGTCAATGCAGCAATCACCGGTACGACAAAAGACGAGGTTATAGACAACACCAACAGTATCAGCAAAGGTTTCACGATGATCAACAGTGGTCCCAATGAAGAGACAGTGGGTAAAGTAACCAACCTGCTCATCGACATCTCAAACAGTCTTAAAGATAATGAGGATGATGCTAAAGCCAACAGAGTGCCTGTCAGCCTTGAGCGTCTGGCTGCCAAACTCGACTTGCAGGAAAAGCAGGGTGGAGTCACAACAAAACAAGAAGGAGCGTCTTTTACGTTCGGTCGATGGACACTCGACGCAGTGAACTCGACCTACTTCCCATGCGCCGAAAAACACATACTTGGAAGTACGCATGTCCAGGGTATTTATAAAAAGAATTTCTATACATACGATCCAAACTTCAACGGAGCTTCCGGACTTGTATTTGCAACAATTGATACAAACAACGATTATAGCCCGTTGCTGGCCGAATCTTATGATTGGCAGGAAAAGGGAACAAACGCTTATTGCATCGAAAACACAATGGATGCTGACGATCAGCTATTCGGAAATGCAACCCGTCTGGTGATAAAAGCAACCTATTTTCCACAGGGTTTCAATACCAATGGCGACTGGTTCAACTATGCCGGTAAGAATTATGATGGCCTTGAAAAACTACAAGAGGCTTATAGCGAAGCCGGTGAGGACTCAAACTTAAAGAAAGCTTGTGACAAAATGTTTGATAAAATCAAAGCGTATCCAGGAAACAATATATCTGCAACTAATTTCGCCAATCTTACTGTGAACGATTTAAGCAAGATACCTAACGGCGGACAAGTGATCAAAGATGGAAAGAACGACGTGATCCGCTGGTATCAGAAAGGTCTCTGCTACTACTACTATATGGTCCGTCATGACAATACATTAGACGAAGAAATGGCCTTCGGAAAATACGGTGTTGTACGTAACAACTGGTATTCGTTGACATTGAATTCCGTTAGTGGACCGGGCAGTCCTTGGTATCCGGAAGCAAACAACCCAGGCCCGGGTGATCCGGACCCGACAGATCCTATAGATGAATCAGCTGGTTACCTGGGTATCACCGTATCGGTTGCTCCATGGATTGTATGGGAAAACGAACTCAACATTTAATGCCATCCAGTACTTGATGTAATAATAGTTTCATTCGGAAGAAACTTTAGTTCCACCCTCATAAAACAAAGGTTTCTTCCGAAAGTACTTTTTAATAATAACACAGGAGTATGAACACGAACAGAATATATCGGAATTTTAGTGCATTGGCCTTGACAGTCTTCGTGTCTGTCTTCCTGTTGTCTTGCATCAGAGAGTATATAGATGAATGCAGGACATACCTCGAGTTTATCTACGACCATAATATGGAGTACACAGACTCTTTTAATCCGCATGTCGGCTCTGTCGACCTGTTTATCTTCGATGCGCAGGATAAATACCTGTTCACCATGCAATCTTCGCAGGAAGAACTTATTGGAAATAAAAGAATGCCTTTTGGCTACAACCTCCCTTTCGGGAAATATAAGATATTGACAGTCGGCGGACTCTCCGACAACTTCCGTGTCACAGGAAAAAACGGAAGCCGGCTTATTCCCGGAGAAACAACGCCATACGAAACACAAATAGCATTGGCGCGTAACTCGAATACCGTTCCCCATGAATTTCCTCCGTTATGGATCGGGACAACACAGGAAATCGATTACCAGGCAAATGAGACCGTTCATCCCATACACCTCATAAAAGCAACCAATCTCTTCAATCTGGTGTTGGCAAGTTCGGACTACGGGCAAGAGACAAAGGCCGATACGAAAGCTGCTGCCTATACGTTTGAGATCATTACTCCCGAAGGCGCAGTCTACGGACATGACAACAGCCCGAAAAATAAAGAAACAGTGAAGTACACCCCCTATTCTCTGACAGCCGGCGATGCCGCATCCGGAGCAATAGCGGAAGCCCATATCAATACCGGACGGTTACTTCATGAAGAAGAATATGATTACCGGCTCACCGTCTGCAGTACGGAAACCGGAAAGGTCGTATGGGATTACGACCTGATGAAATTATTGGAACATACCAAACCCGCTTCGCGCCCTGACGGCAGCCCGTTGCCCATGCAGGAATATCTGGACAGGCAAAGCGAATGGCATATTGTAGTTATATATAAAGGAGATGAGCCGGGTGGTCCTGAGAACTTTGTCGCTGTCAAAGTGATTGTCAACGATTGGATAATATGGCTCAACGATATAGGAATTTGAATATTTGAAAAAGGAATTTTATGAAAACGATATTGAACCTGATATACATAGTTATTGCGACCATTACCCTTTATGCTTGCACAGCAGAGCACGCAATAGGCGAGCCTCTCCTGCAAAAGACAAAGGGAATGATGGCTATAAATATCATTACAGGCGATGTGCAGGTCGATGAGTATGTATATTCCGCCCGCTTTATTGTATTCGATAATGTATCGACTTATCCCACTGTCGATATCAACCAAATGGTAATACTGGACAAAAACAACGTCTGGTCATTCAATACCTATTTGAAAGTTCGCCATAACCAGGACAAAGCGCTTATTGTCATCCTGAACGAACCAGATGCATTAACCGGGACATTAGAGTCGGTAAGCTCTCCTTACGATCTGAACACGATAAAATTCCAAATGGCAGATATTTTCAATCAAAACCATACAGCTATCGGGACAAAAGGAATACCGATGACAGGCATCGTCCATAACATCTCCATAACAGAAAGTCATGCAGACGAAAACAGCGCCCTTGCACAAGAATTAAGAGTCGAACGTGCAGTCGCTCGGGTCGATATTTGGTTCAAAACCTATCCGTGGTTTGAAGCAGCTGTTACAGAGAATACTAAAATCACCTTGTCGAGGTCATACGACGAAGGCTACCTGGTTGGTCCCGACAAATTTTTCGGTTCCAATATGCAGACCGTCATACCCAATAAGGAGGTTGTCTGGCAGCATACGGGAACTCCTTTGAAAATCGGGTATGAGGCAAAACGATATTGTTCTTTCTATACACCGGAGAGAACCTGCGACGCGGCAAACCATAACGATAAACTAATCTTGACCATTGAGGGCATAGACACCGAAGAAGGACAAAGAAGAGCCGTTACAACCTTGTTGAACTTTGCCGACATGACCAACTTAGAACCTCAGACCATGCGAGAGGTAAGGCGTAACTATGTCTATAAAACAATCGCAAATATACATAAAGAAAGGATAGATTTTCACACCACTATCAGTCCATGGACAAATGTCAAGCAAGACGTTATTCTCGATCCGCAATATTTCCTGACCGTAAGTATAGATAACCTTTACTTGCCGAATTACCAAGATAGGGCCGATGTGATTGCAATAACCAATTATGACCATAGCGACCGGAATTATCCGGATGGCATCTGTATTGGAGAAACACGATATTATTCCAATACCGGCGAACAAGTCACAGATACCAACAGCCTTTTATATGGTTGGCTGCGGATAGCTCTTGACGGTAACGACGGTTATTCTCGCCGGGAAATAGAATACTCGAATATACAAGAGATAAGAATCCCAGAACATAACGGTTGCTATGCAATAACAGAAGTCAAAGCCGGCAACCTGACAAAGCTAATCAGGATCAACCGTTAAGATGATTTATAACTAAAAAATATAACAGTATGGAACAATATAGCATCCTGACAAAAATAATGGGCGCAATCATCCTTTTACTATACATAACAGGATGTACCAACGAATCCATAATCGGTGGCGCTATACCAACAGAAAATAACATAACGGTAAATATGACTATACCCGGCTTGGAAATCCCCATGCTGACCCGTTCAGGTGAAGACAAAATTTGGGAAAGAAAAATAAAAGAAGTAGATCTGATGTTTTTTGACAACTCGGAGGTTTCCAGACTCATCAGCCATGTTCATATCACCAATATATCACAGGAAACATACGAGGATGAGCATCGGGCCTGGTTCAACTTGATTTTAGCAGACGATCCTGCTCTCAGCCTGACCTCTGTTGTTGCCGTAATTGCCAATGCCCATGATGCAGTAGCAAAAGCATGGGGATATGGTTCTTATAATATAGAAAAAAAAACCTTTTTGCAATATCTGCAATTTGAAACTTCCGGTCGATGGAACACAACCTCCAAAGACTATATCCCGATGCCTATGTATGGGGAAGTATATGTAAACGGCATCTATAAAGGAGTTCCGATACCCGATATCGAAATGAAACGTATGCTGGCACGAATTGATGTGCAAAACAAGGTAAACGGAAGCATTTTCAAATTGGAAAAAATCCACTTGGCAAACTACCGCACAAGCGGATTTATCGCTCCCGCCTGGAACGAACATACCGGACTGGTAATCGGAGAATGGGAACATGCATATCCTTATTCCAGAAATATGGACCCAATGGTTCCGGCTGGATTTACGACAAATCCCCCTATCGAATACCTTTATTCGCAGTCTGAGAATCTCCCGGGATCGCTAATGGAAGGACTAATATATACATACGAAGCGCCAAAAGCTGCCCCAAATGAAAAAGTATGCCTTGTCTTGGAGGGCATTTATAAGGGAGTGCGTAACTATTACCGTGTCGATTTCACTTCCGACCAAGAGATGCATGAAGATTATGAAGTCTTTCGCGGAGACGATGTCCCGCTATATCGCAACCATAAATATGTCGTAACGGTTACGGCAGCCGAAGGGGTCGGTTACCCTACTTTTCAGGAAGCGATTAACGCATCGTCAGTACTGTCGAATCTGAAAACGACCGTCCATATTGTAGATATGACGGGAATCAATCACATTGTCTACGACGGGCA
>OGZX01000080.1_pt1 | contig 99635 bp, 129 predicted proteins | sample 1576881 | NCBI WGS metagenome assembly OGZX01 (sample SAMEA3541542, study PRJEB24748) | human gut metagenome | biome: human gut; feature: human-associated habitat; material: faeces | place: China | collected 2012 | reverse complement strand
TATAAGCAAAACTGACATCTTCCATCCTTTCTTGTGGTGTGTTTGGCATAATCTTACAAAATAAGGTTAATAATATCTATTTATTTTGTTATTATTGATTCCAGGTATATTGATTGAATTTCATGACTAAAACCTTTTGACAGCTCCTAATACTTGGAATATAGTCCTAATCATTCTTGCAGGAAGTTGTTGCGTAGAATATTCAGGTGACTTGTTTGATGGAACAAGAGTGTAAGTGTCATCTGTTTTTCCGGCTCCTAATCTTTTAATAGTACGCATATCGTTTGTTGTGACGATAGCATATACCTCTCCAAGTGGAAGAAATGACCGGTCTTCTATCTTTTTCAATGCTATCATATCACCATGATTAATCTCTGGCTCCATTGAGTGGCCAGTTACATTACACCAACAAGTAGCATCGTTATACTTTTTGAAGTCTATTAGATATTCAGGATTTATAGTCTGGTCATTCAAAACTAAATCAAAACCTCCAATAAAATCCACATTATAATAGGGTACTCCCTTTGTGTAGCTTATTTTAGGTTTGTCTTCTTCATTGTTGTTATGGCTTAACATTTCTCCTAAGCCTGTTACAAGCCAGTTTATATTTAAATCAGAACAGGCCTTAGCTATTTTTTCTATGGAATCTGCGTTGAACCCGGTTTTTTTAGCAATGGCTCCACGTGATAGACCAGCTGACTCTTCAAAGGCTGTTTGACCTATTCCTTTAAACTTTAAATATTCAACGAATCTTTCTTTTGTTGTCATTTTCTGTTGTGTTTACTGATATTTATCAGTATATTTGCGTCTGTATCAAGTTGCGGATGATACCGACTAAATTGTTTAACTGTTCCCGCAAGGGATTATATAGGCGACTTCCTCAAACCGCAACTTTGGGGTTGTCGCTTTGCTTTATTACTATGGATATGACATATATTATCGTATTTCTCACTACTATTGTATTTCTGATAGCTGTAGGATTGATCTGTTGGTTTGTCTATTTTTTAGTATGTTTGGACATTAAACTTGAACGAACAATATGGAAGATTCCTTTTCGTATAGTTTGTTTTTGTTTATTATTCGCTTTCGTATATGTCACTATCTTTTTCAAGGTGAAGGATGATACGATAAGCGTAGATAAAGTCGCTCCTACTAAAACAGAAACTACAGAATAAATCAAAGAGCAGCTAAGAAAAACAAGTTCTAAACATATTAGCAACCCATCCGTAAAAATGTTTAGGAAGGGGAGTTGTTGCTAATATTGAGATGATTAACGAAATAAAAGAAAGCCAAAAAGCGTATCTGGTATATTTTATGCCGATATATTTACTTTTGTTGTCAAGCCCTCTGTCATATTCATTCTTTTCAATATCTTCAATCAAATTTTCAAAATACCTCGAAGCGATTAGAGATTGAGTCTTATCATTCATAGACAATCCTCCAAACCCGTTCCTTCTTACAGCATCATGAGCGAGAAGTTCGTTTTTGACTAATACATAAATAGCTTTTTTTGACAACGCATTAATAATATCATCCTCTTTGCCGTGTTTATCGGGTGACAAAGAATGCAGTACCTCAATGCAACCTATGTATATGTCTTTCTTCATAACTACTCTATATAATGTACGCGAAACCGCGCTAAGGTTAAATAATGTTTATATACTGAATAAAAGCAGTAAATGTTTTGTTTTACTGAATTATGGTAGTATATTTGCATCATCAAACAATTGATAACGCTATCACAGGCAAAGTTAGCAAATACGGTTTGATAGGCAATAGTATAAACATATTAAAATTCACGGTATGGCACGAAATTACGAAACAGCACTTGCAGAACTCAACAGTTCAAAAGCAGAACTTGCAGAGATTAAGGCAATGACAGACGAAAAAGCCTGCTACATGTATAATGTAGATAGTAAGTCAGAGATCGTGAAAATCCTCTCTGAAGAAATAGAATCTCTCGAAAGAGAAGTTGAATATCTCACCCCAGAGATTTACGAATATAATTACTAACACATAAACACACACACGATTATGAAAACTAATTTCAGACACAAGGTTTTTTGCATGGCCTACGAACTAATGGCAGCAACAGGTAAAGCGTTCGCAGTATGTCTTTCTCATGCTTGGGCTTTATATCGGTTGACAAGACAAATGCACAAAGGTATTGTAACGTTCGCTTACGAAAAGGCAGACGGTTCACTTCGCAAAGCAAAAGGCACGCTTAAAGACGTCCAGAACCTTATCAAAGGCACTGGATCAGAAAACTACAAAACTGTACGCTACTTCGATGTCGATGCGAATGGATTTAGATCATTCAAAGTAGAAAACTTCATAACGGCTTACTAAAGCCCGGTCGGGTGGGCGTAGAGAATATCTCACCCGGTCACTTCTGTTAGTTCTTTCTCGTACTTACACCTTAGTACCCGCAGAAATGGGGTTGAAACGAAAGGATAATAAACTAACTTATTAATGAAGGTAATAAGGTTGGCAGTATTGGGTATAACGTCGTGTCCGTGATATCCGGTTGACTTGTCCCGGATCGTTAGCGGTCTACCGAATACTGCTTTAATATATAGCCCGGCATAATGCGTGACGCTGCCGATCGGATCGGTTGCTGGGCACAATTTTAAATAATTTATATATGGAAAATGAGGTGATTTTGAGTATGATAGAAGCGGCATTACGCAGTAGTGAAAAAGATTGTGATACATATCGTATTTTGAGAAATACAATGAATTACATAAAGGAATATCAACCGTATTTTGGGGCCGTGGATAAAGTTTTATTACCGGATGTGGTGTTTAATGAATTTGATTTTTCTGAAATGATTGGATCTGATAAATATGAAACTGTCACGGGATTAAAAGTTCATATAGATAAGATACTGAAAGATGTAACAGGGACAACTGTTTTAGGTATTGGTGGGACTTTGGTTGTGCGTGGCATTCGTATAAGAATAGTATGGGATCCTATGGGGAATGTTTTAGAGTACAAAAGAATTGCAAGTCTGTTATCTCCATATAAAAAATTTGATTTGCATAGCCTCTTTGCAGAGGCAACTACTGATATGTTTAGATTAGTTCTTATTCAAAATAGAAAGAAAGATGATTAGAAGATTAATTCGGTATTTCAAAAAGTGCAATGATATGAGATTGCGCAAGTGGTGTGTAAAGTTGGCGGCAAAGACAGATGCTCATTATGATTATATCTACCATACCGCCAACAAAATTTACGAATGGGTTAAAGGGCTTCCTGAATCAGAGACTTGATTTCATCATAAGTCTCTTTGACTGCGAGGTAACGAGAAACGCCTTTGTCTCCCGAAGGCAAAAGTATAATTTCTGTTTTATCGCGCTTCGATTCTTTAATGTAGCTAATTGTGTTGATATTGATCAATCGCTTCGTATCATTTACAGTTACTTCAATAAAATTTTTCATACATCTTAATTTTTATGTTTTGCACTGTAAAGTTAAGAAAACCCTTTGAAAAAGCGTGATGCTGTGGATCGAATCCACCAAAGGGCACAAATAAATTCTAACACTTATGAAAAAGATAATTGATTCTATACAGTTTGTTTCACCTATCCAGGCCGCAATCTGTATTATAACGGCTTTACTTGCCGTGGTATGTTTTATCGGAACATTCTTCAATCCGTTTCACGCATTTTATTGTGTGATGGCGGTGATCCTTACAATAGTGACCTATAAAGAAAAGAAGTGGTAATCAAATACATAAATATATGGAAACAAAAGATTTGACAAAAGAAGAGTTGCTTTCAAAGATTGAAAGCCTGGAATCTGATTTGAAGAGAGTAAAAGAAGATTCGGATTTGTGGTACAACAAAGCCAGAGAAGTGGAAAAGAAGTTCTCTGCCTTTCGTGATATGGTGAAAGGTTTAGTAATACTAATTGAGTAGTTTCTTATTCGTTCATGTTAAAAAGCAGTCGGGTGAAAGTCCCGGCAAACGGGCGGTTATGTTTCGTGGGCTGAAACTATGGTGAGGTGCACCAATAATCCATGAGGCCGGTTCGACTCCGGCACTGTCCACAATCAATTTAAAATTACAATTTATGGCAACAATCAGAGAAACAATTTTGAAAGTAAAACCGGGTAAGCCTAAAGCGATCCCGTTGTCTGAAGTGTCGGATGTGATGGGCTTTCGCTCTGAGGCTTTACGTATTAATAATGATCTTCGTAAAGATGGGGTGAAAACCAAAGAAGGGAAACCTCCGTATTCTGTTTCGAAAAACAGTAGGGTGGGGTTTCTTTATATCATTAATAATATAGAGAAGACTTAACCAATCAACACACACGATTATGGAAGTTTTCACCGAACTAACACCTGAATGTGACATCACAGCACAGATGTACGCTGCCGGGTATGAGAAAAAGGAGATTGCCGTATTGAAGCATCGTGCAGTAAGCACGATAAATAACCAGCTTCAGACGGCATTTTTGATTTTGGGCGTTCGGAATGGGAGGGAATTAGCACTAAAATTGGCTGAAAGGTTATCCGGCATCAGGTTGATACTGGATTTTACACCAGCCATGAGATCAGCTGTTGCTTGTGTTCTTTTGATAATTCTTTGTTTAGATAGTCATTTTGACATGAGACGGCAAAGAATCCGAACCCGTTCTAACGCCAATGTAGAACTTATCGCCCGTATCCGTATAAGAGCGAGAGGGCGCAATATGCCATTAGCAGTATGACACTTGAAAATAGAATGTACTCCCCTTTAGAGGTATTGGACATTGCAGAACAATACGCAGAGAGTAAATCAAAAAGGCTTATCACTGAAACAGTTCGAACTACTCTTAGAACAATAGGTGTACTTAAACCTACAATGAACCGATCAGAGGCAGAACGTGAAGCCGGTTCCCGCCGGAAAGTTGCTAATGCACTTCGTGATGGTTCTCTTCGTTGCGTCAAGAAAGGACGAAACGTAATTATCAATCGTGACGATTTTGAGTCATGGTTGAAAGAGAATGAATTTAACTAACCTGTGAAGGCTGTTTATTAATAAGTTGCTTAACCGGGTTGACCGGGGCGGCCTGAATGTTTTCTCCTTGCCAAGCGAGGCTGGACTGGGTTCGATTCCCGGAGGCTGACATAGTATTAACTAATAAATTTTCAAGTATGAATAATGACACAGGCATTCTTAATCTCTATCAGAGAATACAAGCCGTTTCTAATGAGATAAAGAATATTGAAAAGAATATGACTGTCGGCAAAGGTACTTATGCTTATAAAGCAGTTCAGGATATAGATGTAGTTCTTGAAGTAAAAGAAGCAGAAACAAAGTTCGGCTTAGTTAGTATTCCTATAAAACAGGAACTTGTCAAGTCAGAGATTGTTAGAGTTCAGAAAACCGATGGTGGGGAAGCGGTAAACTATGCCGACATCGTAAAAATGACGCTTAGAATTATTAATGTTGATAACACTTCGGAATTTATCGATGTCGAGTCCTATGGGCGTGGCCTTAATCCGGCTGACAAGGGATTTGGTAAAGCTTCAACTTACGCTCGAAAGTATGCACTGCTGAATGCATACAAAATTGCGACGGGTGAAGATCCTGATAAAGACAAGTCTAAAGAACAAACAATTATTGAACCGAATGCGAAGAAAGATGCTGTAATAAATTATCTGATGACAGACAATGTTTATTGCCGGAATATTCTATCTTACTTCAATGTAGGTAGTGTTGATGACTTGAATACAAAACAGATTGATACAACATATAATAACCTGAAAAAGAAGAATCTTTTATGAATACAATGTATATAGGGAGTGGTGATGTTGTCGCTCTTATGAGTAAGAAAGATTCTCAATCCCATATTTCTCTTTTGAGAAGGTTTGTAAGTGGCATAAAACCATATTATAATGCCCGAGCCAGCCCAATAGACGCGCTTCGAACAGGTGCAATTTTAGAGGATCGATATTTACTTGTTCTTCCGGACAACTATTTTGCACAGTATGTTTGTGTCTCGGAAGAAATGAACGTTTTTAAATGTAGCCTCGACTTTGCTAAGATCGAGAAAGGTACAGTTGTTGATTTTGATGAGCTTAAATCTGTTTATCTATCCGACTACCTTGAATTTGAGCAGCACAAAGAAAATCCTGATGCTTTATTGGCTTATGTAAAGAAGAAATATAAGCATTACTATTATCAAGTTCAGGAGCAATTATTCTGCACCAAATTGAGTGAGTGCAATTTGGTATTTCTCTCTGTTACAACCTATGATGATGATGAGAACTTAAGAAGGGAAATTCAACCAAATGAATATATAAAAGTTAGAATCCTTCGCGATGAAAAGGTAATTCGGGAAATAAAAGATCGAGGAGTTATTTTTCAACAAATAAAAGACTGTTATTCATGATCTTTTGTAAAAGATAAGTACTATGGATATATTTCTACTTAATACTTCAAGTGGATTGAAGCCTTGTTATGATGAAGATTATGAGGAAAAGAAGAAACTTAAAATCGGTCAGACGTATAAGGCTAAAATCACACTTGCGAGAAATTATGAGCTTCATAAAAAGTATTTCGCATTAATACATTGTGCTTGGGCTTATCAGAATGAAAAGACCGTAGAACATTTCAAACACAATGTAGACTGTTTTAGAAAGACGGTGGAAATAGCTGCTGGATATTGTGATACTGTTTATAATATTCGATTGAAAGATTGGGTTGATATACCTAAATCCATAGCCTTTGATAAGATGGATGAGTTTGAGTTTAGGGACCTTTATGACAATGTGAAACGGGTTTTATTTACAGTTTTCCTAAGAAATATATCAGAAGAAGAATTTACAAAAAATCTAATAAACTTTTGAAATGGAAGAAATTTGGAGGGATATTAAAGGGTATGAAGGTCGGTATCAAGTTAGTAATAAAGGGAATGTCAGATCTATGCACTATTTCGGCAAATCCATAACAACAAAAGATAATGGGGTGAAGCTATTAAAATTAATAACAAATTCATCTGGGTATCATGTTGTATCTCTTAAAGGTAAGCAATATTTCGTTCATAGACTTGTAGCAGAAGCATTCATTCCGAATGGAGATAATAAGCCTTGTATAGATCATATCAACACAATTACTACAGATAATAGAGTTGAAAATCTGAGATGGGTAACTCATAAAGAGAACTTACTTAATCCTATTTCTCATAAACGAAGGTTAGGTGCTATCCGTATAAAATGCTCTGGTAAATTTGGAGTAGAATCGAGTAAACATCGAAAGGTTTTTCAATACTCTTTAAATGGCGAATTTATAAAAGAATGGGGCTGCATGTCTGATGCTTGCCGTGAATTAAATATTGATAGTGGCTGCATGACGCGAGTATGTCAAAAAGTAGAGCCACAAGCAAAAGGATATGTTTGGCGATATGAGAAGTGTAAAGTTGAACCTGTTTCATTGCGAGTAAAAAAGATCATTCAATATGACAAAGATGGAAAATTCATTCGAGAATGGAACAGAATAACCGATGCAGCTAAACATTATAATACTTCTACAGGGCGTATATGTGCTTGTTTATCAGGTGTTACGAAAACGTGTAGAGGATTCATTTGGAGGTATAAATAACGCAATCAAGAATTTATATGACACGAAAAGAGTTAAGTTTTTAAATTAGAAATATATGGACAAATTTTTAGGTCAGGATATTCCTGAAGAACAAAGAGCACAGTTTCTCGCAGATAACTGTGATGCGGTAGAACCTATCGGATATACCCGTAGGTTTACGCCGGATGAACTCAATCAGAAGAAAGAAGAGTTGGCGAACATATCTATTGATATGGCTGAAATCGAAGAGGAGAAGAAAGATGCCATGCAACAGTTCAAAGATCGGATAAAGCCCAAAGCTACAGAGAAAGCAAAACTGTTGGGCGACTTGAAACGTAAATCTGAATTTGTGAATGATGATTGCTACAAGTTTATTGATCACGAAAATCGAACAGTAGGATTCTACAACAAATTAGGAGAATTGGTCTCTTCTCGTCCAATTATGCCACAAGAAATGCAAAAGACAGTATTTAGTATAAATCGTAAAACAGGAACTGAGGATTAAATTATGGAATCAGAAAACAAAGTAAATGTAGTTGTACCTGAAAATTATAATGGTACACCAATTGAGATCACATTTAGAGAAGGCGAAGCACCGGTAGTTCTTGATCCCAAAGAACCCGAAAAAATCGGTATTAGGGGTACAATCGATTCACCTCTCCGTTGGCTTGAAAAGCGTATTGAGTTGATCAACCAAAAGTCTGCAAACATTATTGTCAATCGTGATAATATGTATGTCCGGTTACTGATTGATGAAACAAATTACTATGCGGTATCTATTTTAGGGACACTTGAACCCTCAAAAAAGATCGGTGAGTTCGGCATTAATACAAATAAATGTTGGGAGCCAGTCAAATTATCTCAATTCATTAAAATGAATCGGGCATTCTTTACTGACAAGTCTCAAAACATGATGCTTGTCTCTACTTTGAAAAACTTCAAGGCTAAGGTTAATCAAGACATCGAAAGAAGTAAAGAAGAGAATGGGAGTAAGACAGACAACTATTCACAAGTAGTTGATTCAAACTTGCCGAAATCATTCAAAATTAGTATTCCCCTTTTCAAAGGATTCAGTCCGGAAGAAATCGATGTTGAGATTTATGCAGATGTAGATGGTCGCGATGTATCGCTTTCTTTAGTATCAGCGAGTGCAGAAGAATTAATTGAAGAGTATCGGAATAAAGTTATTGACGAACAACTTGAATTGATTCAGAAGATTGCGCCTGATATTGTAATCATTGAACAGTAAAATTAAGCCCGGTGTCCGTTGGCTCGGTATCCGGGCACTCATTTCATGTAGAGTAGTTTTTGTAATCGTATTCTATTAAGCCGAAGCGGGTATGTCACCGATGTGGTACGCAGGTAGGAACTGATAGGAAAATACGTTTGTAATTATTCAATACTCGTCCAGTCTGTGAAGATGTGACGGGTAAACGGATAGGTAGACATAGAGCCAGCGTAAACAGGCGCATCGGGGTTGGAATCCCCGCCTATCCACTGTCTTGTATCAATGAACGCACCACTCTATCCGAATCGAAGACGGGTGTCGGGTCTGTCCGAAGATAGGAAAGCCGATAGAGTAGTAGATAAAAAGGGTATGGGTAAATCCGAAATGAGTCCCAGAGAGTATTTATCGAGGTGGATATCCGCAAAATCATGCGGCAGGTGACGGTGACGACATGGCGGTTCATGATGTTGGCATTCTGGAAAGACAGAAACGTATGCAAAAGCATACCCCAGCGTAAGCTCATGGGTGAACGAGTGGTTCGGGTGCAACACCGATGACAGCCGGAAAGACGGCACACGGGCGGTTAGCATATCGGTTAGTGCTTAGTGGTGCGCATCCAATTAACATGATTGAGGCTGGTTCGACTCCGGCACCGTCCACAAACCCAAGCGAAGTAATGCGAAAGTGGCTTTAGCTCTGCAGAGCAAATTTATCGGTACGCAGCCATCGGTACGTTGGCAATGATGTTTGTGCCCCGGGGAATCCGCTCCGGGGCTTTTAAAATTTGAAATGATATGGAAAAGCAATTTACTGTTATTGAAATAGTGGAAAATCTTGTAGGTAAGATTACTCCTATTGGTGAAACGAATGAGGATGAAATTCGTTTTGAAAACCTCAAAGTAATGTGCGATTTGGCAAATAGTCTTATCTCAAAAATAGATGATGTGGCTTACCAAAACGAGGGCAGCCATGAGTATTCAGTGAAAAGGGCTGCCGAATATGCAGCTCGTTTTTTAACAGAGCAAATAGGAATACAATAATATGCCATAATTGAACAAAATTTTATCACCATGAATATAGAATCTTTAAATAGTTGGTCAGAGGCTTTATTTATAGTCGCTGCCATTCTCGGTATTATGGCTCTAACGTGGATTGGGCTATGCCTAATAAATCAAAAGAGAGGAGGGGATGATAATGGATTTTGGTAATGATATGCCGGATTATGAGTCGGATGATTTTGATAACTATAATTATGACTGACTATGTATTACATAAAACGAAAGGCTAAGAAAAAAGACAAGCCTTTACCCTTATTTGATAAAGCAGGGGTGACAGTTAAGAAGAAGCCGGATCTGAAAGCGAAACTTGATAAAGAGTTTTCCTTGTTCATCCGGCTTCGTGATTGTATGCCGAACGGGTATTTCCGTTGCATAAGTTGTGGCAAAATAAAGCCGTTTGAGCAAGCTGACTGTGGACACTTCCATTCACGTCGCCACCTCTCTACAAGGTTTGACGAAGATAATGCCCATGCCGAATGCCGTGCATGCAACCGTTTCAGCGCAGACCATCTGATTGCTTACGAAAGGAATCTGATTGCTAAAATCGGTCAACAACGGTTCGAGTTGCTGAAAGTGAAAGCTGCAAACACTTCTAAAATGACTGACTTTGAGTATAAAGAATTAATCAAATACTACTCTGCTTTGATAGAGAAACTAAAAAAAGATAAAGGTTTATGATTGAAATTTGGAAAGACATTGAAGGGTACGAGGGTTTATACCAAGTATCGAATTTAGGTAGGGTAAAAGCATTTGCTAAAAAAGGATTGCTACAAGATAAAATACTCTCATGTGCAAATTCAAATAGTTATCGAATGATTTATTTGCGCAAAAATGGTAAAAGAAGTTATCATTCCGTTCACAGGCTGGTAGCAAAAGCATTTATACCTAATCCTAAAGAATTGCCTTTCGTTAATCATAAGAACGAAAAGAAAGCAGATAATAGAGCCGTAAATTTGGAATGGTGTGATGCAAAGTACAACACGAATTATGGCACTTGTATTAAAAGAAGAGCAAGAGCGCAAACAAATAGGCATGGTGCTATAAGTGTTATACAATACTCATTGCATGGGGATATGATAGCGGAATATCCTTCATTAATGGAGGCTTCGAGAAAATCAAATGTACCAGTAAGAGCTATATGTGCTTGCTGCAAAAAGCACCAAAAATCAGCATTTGGATATGGATGGAAATATAAAGACAAGAGGATGTAACAACATACGTCCTCTATTTATGTGGTAATATCAAGCGATTTGGAGAAGTGAAAGACCTTAAGCTGGTAGATCCAACAGGTCGGGGACTGTGGCAAGTAACTTCTAATGGTAGACAATTAACTAACGTATATTTTTAATATGGTAAAGAGAAACGAAAAGCAAGTTATCCGACCGGATACTTGTGCTAAATGTAAAAACGGAACGATATTACCTACAACGAAAGGTAATCCAAGAATTGCGTTGTGTAGTTTGTTGAACAAACGTTTCGTTGCTGACAGTAAGCGAGTCTGTTTTTATGCATTCTAAATAAAAGTATATGGCAAGACCTACAAAACAAGGCCTTGAATACTTCTCTTTTGATACGGATTTTTTTTCTGATGTAAAGATTAGAAAGATTGCGCGAGCTTGTGGACCGGCTTCGACTTCTATACTTATTTGCCTGCTATGTAATATCTACCGAGATAAAGGGTATTACATATTGTGGGATGAAGATTTGCCTTTTGTGGTGGCTGATACTGTTGGCACTACCGAGGGCGCAGTGGAAGAAGTTATAAAGAAAGCTTTACAGGTCGGTTTTTTTAATCAAGAACTTCACGAAAAGTATAAAATCCTAACATCTAATGGTATTCAATGCCGATTTAAAAGTGCCGTTATAAGACGTGAAGAAATTGAATATGTCATCGAATATTTAGTTTCTGACATCAAAAACGAAGTTATTGCATACAAAAACGGAGTTAATGATGACGTAAGTACACAAAGTAAAGTAAAGATAAAAAGAAAGAATAGTAAACCTAAAGAAACCTCTACTAACGTAGAGGCAAAGAAAGCCGAGCAAGCTAAGAAACTTGCCGCGGCTAAAGCCGCTACGCTCAAACGGAGAAATGATTTTGGGCAATCCCTTGTCCCGTATATGGAGCGATACGGAAAGGAAATGATCCGAGCTTTCTTTGATTACTGGTCTGAACTGAATAAGTCAGAAACTAAGATGAGATTTGAAACGAATAAAACATGGGAAGTCGCCAAAAGACTTGCAACATGGGCTAATAATGAGAAATTCAATGGAAAATCAAGTAGTACGATACCAAAGGCCGGATTTGGATCTTCTGCCAAGTCTGCCGGAAACAAAGCCGCAAGCCGTGAAACTGTGGGCCAATTCGCCAGAGCCGTACTGGAACAGTATAAATCCAAAGACGGCGATTGACGTATTCAATGCGGTTTCTCCTTCAATATCCGAACTGTGGAAGAATTATGACGACATTTTTATAAATTCTTTGATGTACACATGGTTTGAGCAGTTTGTGAACTTTTATTCAACGAATGGGACAATGGACCCTTTTCAGATAAAAGACACTATAGACCTTGTTCGTGAAGAATATCCACATTATAAACCAGAAGATTTCAAGCTCTTTTTCAAAATGGCCAAGAAAGGTTATTTCGGACAAGTCTTTGGTCGTATAGATGGGGAGGTTATTATGAATTGGCTGGCAAAATATGATATTCACAGGGATACGCAGGCACAAAATGAAGCTGTAAAAGCTGCTGATGCGTTTAAGCCAAGTGTTGAAGCAAAGAATACTACTGGCATAACTTATGCCGAATTTTTAGAGTACAAGAAACGAAAAGAAACAACAAAATAACATGTTTTATCATCTTCTATCCAAAGACCAGGCCGAGGAAGCCCTAAAACTCCCCAACCTGATATTTCAAAAGACATTCAGAAAACCGGACAATTGCGGTTATTACGGGGCACTCGATAAGTCATTCGGATGTCCCTTTTTATTTCGCTCTGAGAAAGACCGGGTAAGTATTTACCAAAGATGCAAGAGATGTACTTGTAGAAAAGTTCAGAAATGATCAAACTTCATCGTCAAGTATGATTCTTGATCTTTTTCTTCAATTCATCCAAAGTTAGCATGATGTCTTTTCTTCGATGAATCATTGAGTGACAATTAGGACATAAAACGATAAGATCAGTTTCTGGATTAACAAAACGTTCTTCTGATGATGAAAGAGGCTTGATATGGTGTACATGGATAAAGCCACACCCTAAATCTCCGTACGACTGTAGAAAGTTAAAGCCACAGGCCATACAAGTTAAGCCGTGTAATCTTATTGCTTGTTCTCTCAATCTTGGATTTCTTTCATATTGAGTTGTATAAACTTGTTTCTTTGCGCCTTCTTTTGCTTCTATTTCAGTGGTAAAGTTATCTATGGTAGAAAAAGAGTCTCCGTCACTGATTTCAGCAAGTGAGACAATTTTATCATATATATCTTTGGTTATTGGGCGAACTGCATTTCTCCAATAGTTAGCTTTTAAGTTATCTGGAATATCTTCTATATATTGATTGTCATACTGTATCAGAATAGGATATTCAAATCTTTTGAAATCAACAATTTCTGAATAGTAGTCACTTTTCTTGGATGATGGGTCTAAATAGTGTTTACCAATAACAGCAAGGCCAAAATAGTGAGGCTTATCTGTAAGACGTCGATCCCTATAATCACGATTAGTTAATCTACCTTTATAGTAAATTACTTTGGCACCCTCTGGAATATATTTCAGGTATCGATTAGGATGATGATATAATTCCCCTGTTTTGTCTGACCAATTAGATTCGTCGTTTTCTGTGATAATAGCGTAATACATCTCTTTAAAATTACTGTTTGACTTGGTAAATATAATGAAAATAAACAGATAAAATAAATTTAACAAAGTTAATGTAAATGAGAACCCCAATCACATACTATGGCGGCAAACAGCGTTTGGCCGATACCATCATTTCTATGATGCCAACCCACAAGATTTATTGTGAGCCTTTCTTCGGAGGCGGAGCTGTTTTCTTCCGCAAGGCCAAGGCCGGATTAGAGGTCATCAACGATCATGATGACAAATTGATCAACTTCTACCTGTCAGCACAAAACAGTTTCCCTGAACTACAAGAAAGGATCCGGAATACGTTACATTCCGAAAGCATGTACTACTACGCAAAGGATGTCTGGAACGGCCGATGTGAAGCGTCTGATATAGAAAAGGCGTGGGCAGTCTGGGTAATAACGAATAGCTCTTTCGGTGGTTCAATGCATGGCGGATGGAAATGGTGTAATGGTCGTTCTGGGTCACAATCCGCAATAATGATAAAAAACAAACGGATTAACTTCACCGAGCAGCTACGTGACAGATTGGATCAAGTACAGATTTCCTGCCGGGATGCGCTCCGGGTAATCAAAGAAAGGGATTCAAAGGAAACGTTCTTCTATCTCGATCCTCCTTATCCCAGCTGTGTCCAAGGTCACTACTATGGCTATACGCATAAGGATTTCTACGATCTGCTATCACTCCTCTCCACTATCAAAGGGAAGTTTATCCTCTCAAATTATTGGTGTCAGACATTCCGATATTTTGTGGCTAAATATGGGTGGAATGTCAGATCAATAGAGGTGGACTTGAAGGTCAACCAGCAAGGCAAGGGACAGAAGGTAGAGAAACGAACAGAGATATTGGCTTTTAATTATGACATCGAAAAAACTTTATTCCATTAATCATGAAACATAAAATCAAATGTTACGGCAACACCTGTCCGGATCGGCACGACTGCCAGTTGTACATGTCCGAGGCAGAATCCAAGAAGACAGAACCGGACGAGAAGCCGGGAAAGAAGTGTGAGTTTTTAGTGAAGAAAGGAGAATGCAATGAAACCTAAGCAATTCTTTGAAGCTGTTGTCAAATTGCGCCAGCTTCAAAAAGAGTATTTCAGAACCAGATCGTCGATCACGCTTCAGGCATCAAAAAGGCAGGAGAAGTTAATAGACGATGAGATCAGCCGTGTAAACTCTGTTCTCTCGAATAAAGGTAAACAGGGAGAGCTTGGATTATGAGACAAGTTTTAATCAACGGACGTTGGGAATCACCCCCACCAGGTGTAGACATACAAGAGTGGGTTTACGAAATAATTGCTGTTGAACTTGATATGGTATCTCTCATGCCTAAAAGATGGGTTCAGCGATTTGAGCTCATTCGGGCAGTACGGAAGTCGCCAAGGCATAAGGCTGTACCGGTGAGAGTAGTAAGAAATATTGATTAATCTAAAAAAAATAACAATCTATGGCAAAAGTATTTATAACAAATTACGCCCTTACCAAGGGTATTATTGAAAAAGAAGCAGAGATTAGATCTTACAGGGATGAATCTAAGTATGCCTATGTAAGAGGTGAGTCTATCGGTTACAGAATGGCAAAAGAGGCTTTTTATAACCATGAAGATGCCATCAAGAAGGCTGAAGAGATGAGACAAAAGAAAATTTCCTCTCTAAAAAAGCAGATCGAAAAGTTAGAAAAGCTCACATTTAAAAAATTATGAGCGCATTATCATACGAAGAGTTGGCATATCGGCAGTCGTGGAGCCTATCACAGAAAATAGATCACAGTTTGTATATCATTGATGCCTTCCTTTCAAAATATCCGGAAAGCGTTATTGCTTATTCAGGTGGTATTGACAGCACTGTGATGATGCATCTTGTCAGGATGATTGACAAAGATAGAAAGGCGATATTTGCCAATACCACAAACGAATTTAGTGAGATCATAAAGTTTGTGCGTGAAACTGATAACGTAGAAATTGTGCATCCTAATACGACATTCGCTAAAATAGTGGCAGAATATGGCTTTCCACTGATCAGTAAAAAGGTTGCAAGAATGATTCATGATTGCCGACACCCAACTGATAGAAATGAGGCAACAAGGACCCTTTATCTTACTGGCGTCAAGCGGGATGGTACATCAAGTAAGCAATTTATCATACCTAAAAAGTATCGTCATTTACTCGATGTCCCTTTCGATATAACACACAAATGTTGCGACTATTTGAAAAAGTCCCCGATGAAGGAACTTAGCAAGAATGGTGTATTTATCGGGACGATGGCTGAAAATAGCCATACAAGGCAAGGGGCTTACTTGCAGACTGGTTGCATTGATGTTAAGCATAAGGCTTGTAAAGCAATATCCATTTGGACAAAGAATAATATCTGGGATTTTACAAAGCAATATGGCTTGAAGTATTGTAGCGTGTACGATAAAGGAGAGGAAAATACCGGGTGCGCTTATTGCGGGTTTGGCTGTCAGTTTGATTGTTATCGGTTCGACCGGCTAAAAGAGCGAGAACCTAAACGATATGAACAGATGATGAGCCTTAAAAACAATGGGGTAACGTACCAAGAAGCTATTAATATAACATTCAACACTAAATAGAACTGAATCATGGATAAAACGAAATGTATCACTTTCGACCCAGCAGCGCAGGAAGCATTGCCGGATTATATTAAAGCAAGGATGGATGCCGTCAAAGCTGTTGATCATGCTCAACATGATAAGGAGTCATATCTAAGGCACATTATCAGAAACGGAGATAAAACCTATTTTGTGAAGTTCTATGACTGCGATAAAAAGCTACTTGTTCATGCGGATAGTTTCATTAAAGCGGGAATCTTGGCAATGGCGTATATTATCCTGAAAGATGGGGTAGGATTCGGCATTGAATATGTAGAAGATTTATCAGGTATGAAAGTACCGATTGATATTAAAGACTAAGAAATAACGAATTAAATGGATAAAATAATATTGGATGCCTGCTGCGGTTCCCGGATGTTCTGGTTTAACAAGAAACATCCCAATGCTATATTCGCTGATATCAGAGATGAAGAGCATATTCTTTGCGACGGTCGAAGTCTGAAAGTTCATCCCGATGTCGTAGCGGACTTTACAAATCTACCTTTTCCTGCAAAGAACTTCAAACTTGTTGTATTTGACCCGCCACACCTGGTAAAAGTTGGTGATAATAGTTGGCTCGCAAAGAAGTACGGTAAATTATTGGAAGATTGGCCAAGGTTGTTGAATCAGGGTTTCAACGAGTGTTTCCGGGTACTCGATGATTACGGTGTTCTTATTTTCAAATGGAATGAAGAACAAGTAACTGTTAAAGAGGTTTTGAAAGCTATCAACCGGCAGCCTTTATTCGGGCATACTACTGGCCGGAGCGGTAAAACTATGTGGATGTGTTTTATGAAATTACCTAACAATTAAAAAATAACGAATCATGGAAAATAAATTACAACAAGCTGCAAAGGCTTATCAAGAAAAAGAACATGAGATATGGACTGGCAAAGGTATGGCATCAGAATTACAAAAGGCTTTTATTGCCGGTGCAGAGTGGCAACAACAGCAATCTCCCTGGATAAGTATAGATGAACGAATGCCTGAAGATAATCAACTCGTGCTCACTTCATCTGGTATTTACGGAACAAAACTTCTCGTATGGAATGCCTTTCATGGAGTATGGGATGATGAAGATGGTGACGATGTGTATTGCGAACGTGATAAGATTGACGCTTGGATGCCGATACCAGAATAATCAACATGAAAAAATCATGAATATAGGATATATACGACTAAAAGAGAAAGAGCAAGTGTGTGACTATTGGCTTATTCTTGCCTATAGCTCCCTACTGAAATATGCTAAGAGAAGCAGGAAGCGTAAAGAGCTTGCCCGAAAGGTTATCCAGCTTTGCAAAGGGCGTGAGAAACGAATCAAGGACATTTCGGACGATTTCAGATATGAGACAGCGAAGATGATGTCTTATAGATTAAAATAACTCATATCACGAAAGAAATGAACCTTTTTCGTGACCTCACGAAAATAGGACGGCAAGGCCGAGCAGCTACAACTACCCGGCCTTTGTAAACTCTTTTGCTTTTCAGACTATAAAACATAAAACTAAATAAAACCATCATGAACATTAATTACTGCGGCTACGTTCAAGCGATAGCCGATTATAAAAAAGAACATATCAACCCACTGCCCGGAGTAACAAAGGAACATACCTTACAATACTCCGGGTTATTTATTAATGACCAGGTGTATAATCATTTCCTGATGCTAAAAGAAGAACTTAAAACAGCAGGATTATTCAGATTCTCCGCTAAACGGGATTTCCAAAAGGCGGAGTATGAAATAGCAAAGTACAACTTGGATATGCGTTCACACGTCAATGTCTATCCTGAAATATTTGCTTCAGTCCTGCAGGATATGGAAGACTATTTCATGAAAGACATAGACATTCTAAAATACTCTATCAGTCAAATTATGTTGGACCATGATATCAGTGGAACCGAAAACAGAATTGCCAGCCTTTCAATGCTAATCAATATCTTTTGCCAAAGTAGCAGGGTATTGGTTAAGTTCTACCAGGAAGATGCCTATGAGATATTTGGAATACACTCGGATAAAATGGATTATCTTCTATTACCTGTTACAGAAAGATACACTGCAGAACTGGCGGCTTCTATATCGGGTAACAGTGACACTTCTGGTAACTCTGAAAGAGCAACAGAGGCTTTCAATGTATTCGTTACAAAGTTGATCGATCCGGAAAGATTTGGAAAAATAGCAGAAAAATATAATCAAATAGCATAATCATGAGCGTAAATAAAGTAATCCTTCTCGGTCATACCGGCAAAGATCCTGAAGTGAAAGAAGTTGCCGGAACAAAGGTTGCCAACATTTCACTTGCCACTACAGAGAAAGGTTACACCCTTCAAAACGGTACCCAGGTTCCGGATCGTACGGAATGGCATAGCCTTGTCTTTTGGAAAGGACTTGCCGAGGTCGTGGAGAAGTTTGTCAAGAAAGGATCTCAAATCTATATTGAGGGTAAGATCAAGACCCGGCAGTATGAGGATAAGACAGGATCAAAGCGGTATGTGACAGAAATATTTGTTGATAAGCTGGAGCTATTAGGAAGTAGACCTGCTCAGCAAGAAGCCAGTCCACAGCCGGAACCCTATCAACCTGAGCCGCCAAAAGATGATCTACCATTCTAAAACACAAGAGGCAACGCCCCGAACCACCAGTAACGTTACCTCTTAACACGATTTTGAATAGTGCAAATATACTATTTACTTTAAAATAATCGTGCCATGTTTTCAGAAATCGCAGAAATAAAATCTATCCGGGAACAGAAATCCAAGTTATCAGAAAGAGAGAAAGAACTAACGGAGCCTACATTGACCGACCTTGACATGATAGGGACGTTATATGCGTGGTTCCAGGAGATCATATCTCAAAAGGAAACGTTTAGGATAGGGAATGTTACCCAAAGAAAGAAATTCATCTTTATCATCCTGTTTTTGTACTCTCCAAGCACGCTCGCCGGCGGAAAAATGAAGAACGGCCTTCGGAATAAATTAGCGGAGGTCTTAGGTGTTAGCGCGCAGACAGCCATATCCGATAACCGTAATAATCTTGTTTTCTCTTATCAGTTGTATAAGTATTTCCGTCAGGATGTGGATTGGATATATGGGGAGATGATGAAAAGGGTAAAGCCGGGGGATTAGGACGGCTTATTTGAATTTGGGTAAAAAAGTAGATGATGCAGAATGAAGTAGAAATATGAAATCTGCTTTATACGTTTCTGGAATTGTCGTTTCCATATCAATATCGGATAAACATTTTATTTTGAAAGCTATATCATTCAAATCATAAAATTCTTTTTTTGATCCGTATCTTGTTCGATATATGTATAAAAAATTGGATATTTTATGTGCTGAAGAAATTAGATCTTTATCATCGTACTCATGAGGCATCCCTATTTCTGGAGAAACATACGACTTTAAGGCTTTGGAAATTAACATTATAAGTTCCTTGTCTAAAGAATGGCATAGTTCAATAATGTATTTAGATGTTTCAAGTTCTTTTTGAAGATCTATCTTGTATCGCTCTAATGACGATGAGTATATATTTTTAATTTCCTCCACCTTTTGCGTAATGTCTTTTACATCTTCTTTGGTGGCAAGATTTTTACCTTTCTCTGATTCATAAGATTTGTTACGAGCAATATACCTCCAAAGAAAAAATTGAGTTAAGCCAATTGCGCAAGCGCAGATTGCAATCAGAGTGTTTGTATCTATCCAGTTCATTTTTTTTGTTTTTTATTATTATTATTAATGTCCTAAGATGTATTATCTTTTCAAAGTAAAAAAACTCGTATCTTATATAAGATAGGGCTTTATTTGATCTTTCCATTGTTTCAATTTAAAAAACGGATTCTTTCTGTTAGAGGGACTTGTTGACTCCAATGGAATGTATTTAATCCCTTGTTGGATGGATTGTTTGAATGGCTCAAATAATTTTTCAGCAGATTTGCCATTAAAGAAGACGACCTCAATGTACGGATGTTCAACAAAAAATGATTTTACGTCATTCAGTACTTCATTCCTTATATCACTATCCAAATTTGTATTTCTTTCGCAATAATTTATTACATCCCATAAAGCAATACCATTACTTAATAGAAGATCTTTTTTGTTTGCATAATCTTCTAATATTGGATAATCAGGATTACTGTTATTGCATATGCGAAACATTATATCCCAAAAGATATTATTCGGATTACCATAATACTCTTCTTTTTCCAAAGATATTTTACTTGGGACTGTTCCAACAATAAGAACAGTACAGTCTTTGTGTTCAATAGGTGGAAATGATTTTACGTCTTTCATATGTTCTTTATATGGGGTTAAACGTAGGTGAAGCAAAGTTGGGATTAGTCCAGCTTAACTTCATCTTTTATCTCATTTGCTTTATTTAAAACGGAATATACATCAAGATTAATTTGATAAGTAGCTTTAGCCATCGCCTTTGCTAGGTTTTGGTAATTGCTGTTAGTTTCTTTTTTTACCACTTTGTTATAAGCAGTTTCTACTTTAATCCCTTCTTTTGCGTAAATTGTTAATCTGAGATGCTGTATATCTAACTTGTCTAAGTAATCAGGCTTATACATATCATAAAGTTCTAATATTAGATTTAAAAACTTATTAAGCGTCATTGAATATTTACTGTAATTGGGTCTATTTTTTGAGGATTCATCTTTTAAGTCAGAATAAATCTCATTTATCTGACACAATAATGTTTTTTCTTGTTTTTCCATCTCTTCTTTTATTATAGATTTTCCGCTAACTTCCTAATATCCTCCTTACTATTAATAACATGAGTATCCTTACCTATCCGGACGGCTCCGACTACTTCGTCAGAAGATTTATCGAATAACTCTGTAACAGGAACACCGAGGGCGTTGGCGATTTCTTCTAAACGTCCGATGGTCGGATTTCCATTTATAGACTTAGACAAACCAACCTCTGTTAATCCAAGTTGCTTTGCAAGGTCTTTTAACATGATACCTTGCTCTCGACAAATATCCTTTATTCTTAAATCCATAATTATACATATTGTTTAAGTGCAAAAATACCTCATTTTTCCATATCTGTATAAGAAATGCGACAAAAATATACAGAAAGTTTATTTATTAACATATATTACACAAATAGATTTGGTTGTGAATTAAACAATCTGTTATATTTGCGGTGTAAAATTAAACGATTTGGATAATTCAATTAAATATAAAGGTTATGACAAACATTGACAACATGAACAACGAACTGGCAGCATTAGTCGCCATGAGTGAGGCAGAAGCCTGTAAGCTCTACAACGTAGACTACAAAGACGAGGCTATCCAGTACATAGTTGACTATTGGACTTGCATAGCTTGAAAACAAAGTAATAACAATTAGAACATATACAATCATGAAGACGATAATTAGATTTTTAGATGCAGATTTGATAAACGATATAGTAACATTAATGATTGGCATCAAGCAGGTAGAAATAAAAGGCAGTGATTACAGAATTCTTAATTCTTTAGCTAAAGATTGGCGAAGTGGTCTTGAGCTTGTTTCAGGTAAGAGCGGTAGATTGTTTAAGTTCAACTCTGATAACTCTTATAGAATAGAGGGCAGAGCATCTGCAAATATCGTAATGAAAATATTAAATAAGTAAGTTTAACCAGCAGGGCTTTCGCCCTGCACTATACATAAGGTAATGAAGACAAGTAGCAAAAAGCCTATTCATGCAATAACGGGTCTAACCATAGACCAGCTGTATATGATAAGCGAATGTGTAGATTTAATTAGAGATCATACCCATTTCGATGAAGAAAGCGGTGAATATGAAGTGGCGGCTGAAGATATAACACGTTGGTTTGATAAAAAAGAATTTGATACTCTTCAATCAATAAACATTTTAGCTTAATCCGGTAGCCTTCGGGCTACCACAATATACACGATCATGAAGACAATGATTTTTTACGTAGATGGCGAAGAAATGGTTCAAGTTCAATTTGATGCTTCTAAAACAGAACGCTTATTGACTATTTTGAATAGGTTGTGCCGGTACGCTGCACACTTTGGGTATAATGTTCAAATTGCAATTAAAGATTGATTATGAATGACGAAACAGAAGCATATCATCTTGCAGATATTGAAGAGTGCAGAGGTGATTACGATAGTAGCGATTACAGCTATCAAGGTAAACGATACAGAGTTAAAGAACTTAATAACAGCCAAGAAGAACCGAAGAGGCATAATGAAAAGGCTAAAGTTGGTACAGTATGCCGTTGTCCAATGTGCGGTAAGCAGTTTGTGAAGAAGACATATCAACAGAAGTTCTGCTGTATCAAATGCAAGAACAATTACCATAATAAAAGACAAGTATATTACTAAAACAAATAATCTTATGAACTCAATAAACGTAAACGGTTGCAGCATATGCCAGCCCGGTAAAGAGAACTATTGTACCTACACTACCAAATTAAGAGGTAAGAGAGTGAAAATGTACCAGTACGACTACCGTACTGAATCTGGTGAGCTGTTCGCTTGTTGTGCGCCTACCTTAGAGGCGTGCAGAGAAAAGCGTGATAAATGGCTTAGTTTACGACAATAGCCCTATTGTCATAAATAACGATTGAAGATCTTTCTGTATCTTTGGTTATGGTAGTACCTTAGTGGTGCTATCGCGGGGTAGAGCAGTGGTTAGCTTGTCGCTTTGACTTGGCGAAGGTCCGGGGTTCGAGTCCTCGTCCCGCAACTAATTATTTATTAATAAAATAGACACGATTATGAATGTATTGACGCTTTCGATTAAACAGAAGTTTTTCGATGAGATTTTAGCTGGTAAGAAGACACAAGAGTTCAGAGAGATCCGGCCTAACACTTCTCAAAAGTATATCCGGTATAAAGTCGGCGACAAAGAATATAAACACTTTGAAGAAGTGCCAGAAGATCAAGAACCCGAAGTCGTACCGATAGAATACAATGCTATCAAGTTTCTTACAGGTGAATATAAGGGCACACGCCCGTTTGCTATTGTCGAGGTTAAAGGCGTAAAAGTCGAGATCCTGACAGACGAGGATGGCAACGAAATTCCCTATGAAGTCGATGGTGTTGAGTACGTGATGGCCCAAATCATTTATGACTTGGGTAAAATGATAGAGAAGTCCAATGTTTAACCATTAATATTTTGCTGAGTCGGTAGAAGAGCTAACAGAACAGGTTTTGCGACCTCTAATTACAGAGGCGGCCGTAGAGGATTGACGGTACCAGGAACAAACAGAGTTTCTCAAGGTGGTAGATTTATTACCAGAAATCAGCAGTACAGGAATGTACGCTCTGGTTTAGGTATGAGTTCGGGATGAACTTGCTTGAGAGAACATATAGGACGATAGACCTCGTTAGAGTAAAATCTAATGAGGCTATCGTTTTTTGTTCTCTGGGTAAGGATAGCCTTGTGTTACTGGATCTGATCTATCCTAAGTTTGACCGGGTTGTATGTATATTCATGTACTTTGTTGAAGGATTAGAGCATATTGAAAGATATATCAAGTGGGTAAAAGCCAAATACCCGAAAGTTGAGTTTATCCAGGTGCCACATTGGAATCTTACTTATATTCTCCGGTCCGGTATGTATTGTGTACCCAATCCCAAGATAAAGCTCTTGAAGTTGGCTGATGTTGATTTAGCTATGCGGTTAAAATTCGGCATCGAGTTCGTTTTTTATGGAATGAAGAAGGCTGATAGTATGAACCGCCGGTTGATGTTGAATACCTACCAGGATTATGAGAACGCAGGCAAGGTTTATCCTTTGGCCGATTGGACGCAAAGAGATGTTCTTACTTACATGAGACAGAAAGGACTTCCCGAACCGGTCCGGTATTCAAACAAGGCATCTGGCGGTATCGGGTTCAATCTTGATTGTTTCTTGTGGCTTCGCAAGAATTACCCGGATGATTTGAGGAGGATTATTAAAGCTTTTCCAATGAGTGAAAGAATTTTATTTGAATATGACAATGGAACTAAGTAAATACATAAAGAGTGAATCGGTAGAACTTAACCGTTCTGCCATTCACTTCGCCGATTATAATCCCCGAAAACTGTCCGAGGAATCACGCAAGACGTTAAAGCGTGGTATTAAGAAGTTTGGTTTAGTCGGTGGAATTGTCGTGAACAAGCGTACAGGATTGACCGTTGTCAGCGGGCATCAGCGTTTATCCGTCATGGATGAATTGCAGAAGTTTCCGGATAATGATTATAGCATTCGTGTTGATGTCATAGATGTGGACGAAAAGCAGGAGAAGGAACTCAATATTTTAATGAACAATCCAAATGCGCAAGGTACATGGGATTTCGATGCCCTTGCACAGCTTGTTCCCGATATTGATTGGAAAGACGCAGGTCTGACCGATGCCGACCTAAACATGATTGGCGTTGATTATCTATTGCAGACCGAAGCGGAAAACTCTATTGCAGATGCCCTGTCCGATATGATGTCACCTGTGACCGAACAGAAAGAAGCCGAGAAAGCCGCCAAGCAATTAGAGCGTGCAGAGAAGGTTGCCCACATGAAAGAAGTCAAGCAACAAGTTAAGGAGAACGCACAGAAGACAGCCGAGGATATGGATGCCTATGTGATGTTGTCTTTTGATACCTATGAAGCGAAAGCTGCTTTCATGGCAAGATTTGGGTATGATCCGGATATGAAGTTTATAAAAGGAGAGGTGTTCTCTGATCAAGTAGAAAGAGTAGATTAATATGGCAAAGCCAAAGTTTGATTTTAAAGATAAGCAAAACCTAATCCGCATAGAGAGCTGGGCACGTGACGGATTGGACGATAAGCAGATTGCGGCAAACATCGGCTATAATGAGACGTATTTCTCTGAATTGAAAGGTAAAATTCCCGAATTATCCGAAGCATTAAAAAACGGGCGTGCGCCTATTGATTTTGCCATCGAAAGCAAAATATACCGTAAGGCAATGGGTACTAAAATTAAAGTCCAACAGGCTATAAAGGTGAAGGATGTGTACTATGACGAAGAAGGTAGGCGTTGCGAAAAGGAAAGGGTTGAGATTGTCGAATTAGAGCAGGAAATACCCTCTGATACAACAGCCGGCATCTTTTGGCTCAAAAACCGTAAGCCCGAACAATGGAATAAACCAGCTCCAAGAATTGATGATGAAGATATTCCAAAGGAAATAAATCAGGGCATCAATATTGACGAATGGATCAAAAGTAAAGTTGAATGATTGTACCCCAAGAAATATATAACCCTCTGTACACCGATAAGGAAAAGTTTATTATCCTTATCACTGGCGGTCGTGGCTCCGGCAAGTCTTTCAACGCTTCCACCTTCATAGAGCGTCTGACTTTTGAAATGACGAAAGCCGAAAAGATAATCCATCATATTCTCTACACTCGTTACACGATGGTTTCCGCCGGCATGTCTATCATCCCCGAAATGATGGAAAAGATAGAACTGGATGGAACGGAGAAGTATTTCCGAACTACCAAGACGGATATAGTCAATAAAATGACTAAAAGCCGTATCATGTTCCGGGGAATAAAAACTTCTTCTGGGAACCAAACAGCGAAACTGAAATCCATTCAAGGTATTACTACTTTCGTTTGCGACGAAGCGGAGGAATGGACGAATGAGGAAGAGTTCGATAAGATAATGCTCTCCATCCGTAAGAAGGGCATTCAGAACCGAATTCTCATCATAATGAATCCGTGTGATTCCAACCACTTCATCTATAAAAAGTACATAGAGAAAACGCATAAACTTGTAGAGATTGACGGCGTGCAGGTTCAAGTTTCTACTCATCCGAATGTGCTACACATCCATACTACTTACTTTGATAACTTGGAAAACCTTTCTCCGGAGTTCTTGAAAGAGGTAGAGGATATGAAAGTGAATAATCCCGAAAAGTACGCTCATGTCGTTATCGGTAGGTGGGCCGATGTTGCGGAAGGTGCTGTATTTAAGAAGTGGGGTATTGTTAAAGAGTTTCCGCAGTGGTGTAAAAAGGTGGGTATCGGTCAGGACTTTGGCTATACAAATGATCCTTCGGCATCTGTACGGTGCGGTATTGTGGACAATGCTCTATACTTAGATGAATTATGCTATCAGACCGGCATGTTATCTTCCGGCATAACCAAAGTTCTTAAACCTTGGGGATTGAAGGTTATGGCGGATTCTGCCGATCCTCGTTTGATACAGGAGATAAAGAACGGCGGCGTGAATATCTATCCAGTAGATAAGTACCCTGGTTCTATTAATGCCGGTATAGATAAGATGAAAGATATGGAGCTATTCGTTACTGAACGGTCATATAATCTCATCAACGAACTTAGAAACTATGTATGGGATAAGGATAAAGACGGGAATTACATCAATGAACCGGTAGATAAAGATAATCACCTGATAGATGCGGCCCGTTATTATGTGTTGGGTATGCTTCTTGGTAAGATTTTGAAGCCTAAAGACAATTCAGGAATATTTGCACATTAAAATATTATCAAATGAAAACGATAGACGAAATTTTAGCACTCGAAGATATAGACCGGAAAATCTACTATCTGAAGAAAGGTCGGAAAACTCAACTTCCGGATCGGGAAAAGCTATATGCCGACTGGGACCCAAATAGACATGAGATCATCGTGGATAAAGAGAAGTACCCACAGATAGAAATCACTATTGAGCAGGAGAAAGAGGTATTTGACGAAAAGACCGGTAAGACTACCGTCATTCCAAAAAAGACAAAGAAAGTTGAGCCTAACCGAATCGCCCTTCCTTTGGAGCAGGATATTGTCAATATCCAAACGGCTTTCACTGTCGGTACCGAGCCAAAGATGGACTGTACCCCGGATGAATCGGAGAAAGGTATCTTTGAGGCTTTGAAACAGGTTCTAAAGAAGAATAAGATCAAGTATCAGAACCGGAAGATTGTTCGTTCTTGGCTTTCAGAACAAGAAGTTGCTGAATATTGGTATGTAACTAAAGACGACGGCTTTTGGGCTAAATTGAAAGCGAAAGTAGCCAATCTATTCGGTAAGTCCATGCCACAATACAAACTTCGCAGTGTTCTTTGGTCTCCGTTCCGGGGCGATAAACTTTATCCGTTCTTTGATGATTCAGGTGATATGGTTGCTTTCTCCCGTGAGTACAAGAAGAAAGACCTGGACGACCACGAAATCACCTGCTTTATGACTGTGACGAAAGATGTAGTCTTTCAGTGGGAGTTAGACAAAGGCTGGGAGATGGTTTCCGCTTTCAAGCATGGCTTTAAGAAGTTGCCGGTCATGTATTGCTATCGTCCAGAGGCTTATTGCAACAAGATACGAACCATTCGTGTACGTTTAGAGAAACTTTTGTCCAGCTATGCCGATTGTATCGACTATCATTTCTTCCCTATCTTAATGCTTTTTGGGGAGATCGAGAAATTTGCAGGTGAATTAAGGAATAGGATAGTTCAACTCACAGGGCAGGGTGCAAACGCTTCATATCTGACATGGAACCAGGTACCAGATACGGTTAAATTTGAGGCCGAGGGATTGACAGAAAAGGCTTATGCGCTTACAAATACACCGCGTATCTCCTTTGAGAATCTAAAAGGGACAGGCAATGCTTTGTCCGGTGGTGCACACATGGCAGTAGAAAATCACTCTGAAGAAATTGGTAGCTTCATGCAACGAAGGGTAAACTTTCTTGTCTCCGCATTAGGCTCTATCAATACCAATTTTGAGAAAGCATCCGAAACAATTGATGTTGATGTCGAAATAGTACCATATATGATTGATAACGTCTCAGATAAGGTTTCTACTGCTGTCTCCGCTGTAAATGGTGGGGTATGGTCACGTCGAGAAGGTATAATATTCGCTGGGAACATGGATCGCATAGATGAAGAGTTGAAGGAAATTGAAGAAGATATGAGCCAAAAGGCAGAAAAACAAAGTAATTCTCCTACAGCAGCATAGTTATGATAATATGATATTAATGAGCGGGGCTATTTAGTTCCGCTTTTTTATTATCTAAATTCTATTATGTAAAATAAATCCCTTGTAAAAATTTTGTTATACAGAATTATTTTGTATTTTTGTATCAAATGAAAGAGAAATGAGAATAGTATCACATAAGAAGCTGAAAGATTTCTACGAAACGAAAGGTTATGAAGATTCGCGCGTAGCTCTTGAACGCTGGTATGATATTGCAGAAAAGGCTGAATGGAAAAACTTATCTGATATTAAGGTTGATTTTCTTTCTGCTGATTATGTAGGCAACCAGCATTATGTTTTTAATATCAGGGGCAACAATTATCGGTTGGTAGTTGTCGTAAAGTTTACAATGGGTTATATATTCATCCGCTGGGTGGGTACTCATAAAGATTATGATAAAATTGATTGTTCAACCATTTAAGATATAGGATATGAATAAAGTTAGTAAGGAACAATACGAATTTGCATTGGCAAGAGTTGAAGAACTGTTACCAATGGTTGATGATAATACTCCCGCAAACGATAAGAATGCGGTGGAACTTACTGTAATGTCTGATATAGTGATTGCTTACGAAAAGGAGCATTATCCTATAGAAAAGCCGACTGTTGCGGAATTGATAGAATTATCTCTTGAAGAAAAAGGAATGACGCAAAGGCAACTCGCCGGTGAAATAGGAGTTAGCCCTTCACGTGTTAATGATTATCTTGCTGGTCGTTCAGAGCCGACTTTGAAGATAGCAAGATTACTTTGCCGTGTGCTAAACATACCTCCGGCAGCTATGTTAGGTTTTTAAAGAATTATTTTTACTATTATAGGCGTGATTCTATTCGGCTTCACGCCTTTTTTATGCTCTTTACTTTCCTTTTTACGACAATCATTCTATTGTCGTGTATCCCACCTTCCAAAATTTTCCACTCATATATTAGCTATCTACTTTTATACCAAAGATTTTAAACGAAAATTCATACGGTATGAAAGAAAAGATTTTAGCATTACTCAAAACCAAATTCCCTGGGGTTGATGAAGCTACTTTAATCCGGATCGCTGAAAAGAAAGCGACCGGTGTTACGGACGAAAGCCAATTACAGACAATCGCGGATGGAGTAGGCTTCCAGGACGTGTTAAATTCCTATGGTGATTTCCGGGCTAATGGTGCAGGTGCTTCCGCGGTTACTAACTACGAGAAGAAACACGGCTTGAAGGACGGTAAACCAATCGAGACTACCACTACAACTACCACGCAACAGCAGACTGCTACAGAACAGCAGCCAGACATGGCAAAGATTATCGCTGACGCGGTGGCTAATGCCGTCAAGCCTCTTTCCGACAAACTTACCCAGTTTGAGACAGAGAAAGCGCAGGCTACCCGTCAGGAGCAGATTTTGGCTAAGGCAAAGGAGTATGGTATTCCCGAATCACAAGCAAAGCGTTACGCTGTTCCCGAAGATGCAGACTTGGATACTTATTTCAAGGATGTAGCACAGGAATTGAAGAATGAAGGCTTTGCCGGTGTAATTCCTCCTGAATCATCAGAAGCGAAGATTGAGAAAGAATCTGAATCTATCGCTAAAATGATTGACGAGGGAACAAAAACGATTGTTGAACAAAACAAGAATTAATTATGTCAGCAGGATTTAAGTATGATTTAGTTCCGCATGTTGAGCAAGAGGAACGTTACGATGTCCAAACGGGCATCCGCAGACGTGGCCCTTATAAGCTCGACACAACGAACTTGACGGTGGGAAGTTCCCTGCCTGTATTTACCCCGATTTATGCAGACTTGAAAAACAAGTTTGCTTATGCGGTAATCAATGTGCAAGTTATCGAAGCCTATACCACTGGTGATACGGCTTTGTCTATCAAGGTAGCCAAGAACTCTTTGGCTTATAAGGGAATGTTTATCGGAAGCGGAAAGAAAGGTGCAGAAGTAGACTCTATTGACAAGTCAAACAAAGACTATGACGTTTTGACTATCAAAGCTGCTTTCGGTGAAAATATCGCTAAGGACGCAGTTCTTTTCGAGGCTACCGCTGTAGGAGGGACGAAACAGAAGTATATTGCTAACTCTGCTTTGTATAACCGTACCAAAGTGGAAGACGGTATCGTACTGGTAGCATTGCTTCGTACAGCCGCAGAAATTGAGCCTTCCAAATTGGTTATGCCGTTCTCCGAGAATGACAAGGCTAATTTGAAAGGATGGTTTGAATTTAACGAATAAGGAGGTAAGATATGTTTTTAACGATTCAAACATTATTCGATGATGCGAACATTGTTTCCGCAATCATCAGACGCGTAAACCAAACGCGTAAGGACACAATCTACTGGCAACAGTATCTTACTTTCCGTAGAGTAACTACTCGTGTCTTCAAGGATTATATTGGCTCTGTTACAGGGGTGATGGCTGGTTCAATCAACTCCCGTTTTGGTGAGAAGCCAATCCGTGAACGTAGGAATATCGGTTCCGGCTATGGTGAGATCGCCTATTTGGGTGATGCTTATCAGATGTCTATCGACCGCCTTTCTGAATTGCAGGATTTGATTGACAAATTTAATGCTGCCAAACCTGCCGACCAAATGGCAGCTATGGAAGAGATTGTCAACTTCTTGGTAGACGATTTCCGCCAGGTTAGCCTTGCTGCCCACAAACGTATGGATATTGTTGTCGGTGCTCTGTTGATGAAAGGTGAAGCTACTGTCTATAACAAGGATGCAGCGATTACCTCTGGACATACAGACAACAAGCTGTTGGAGATTGGCCTTCCGTTCAACTTCATCAATCCCGCTAAAGCGGATGTAGTTGTAGACAGCAAGAATATGTTCATCTCTTACCTAAGAGAGAAACTGCAATCTCTGGCTCCTGATTATGGCGTGTATGCCAAGATGATTATGACTCGTGCTACATTCAACAAGCACGTGATTGGCTCCTCTGAATTTGGCGAACAGTACAAGATGATTCTTGGTACTAACGAGATGAAGTTGAGTACTGGTTTGGTTTCTTCCACTTTGGCTTCCGAAGTGTTCACCGGTATCGGTTTGCCACGTATCGAAATCAAGGAAGATTACGTGAAAGACCAGACAGGCAAGAATGTACAGATTTATGCGGACAACCGTATTACTCTGTTACCTTCTGACCAAATCGGATATATGCGTCATCATACCCCGTATGAAGCTACAGATCCGGTACAGGGACGTACATACACCCCGACGGATGGACAGATGCTTATTTCTAACTACCGTGACAAGAACGGTCGTTACATGGAATATACGGCAGAGTGGATTCCGCAAATCAGCAACCCGGATTTGATTACCAACTTCGACTTGAGCGATATTGCGTAATGACGGTAAACGACTACATACAACAGAAGTTTCAGACCTTCGGCATTAACTTGTCGGAGGCTGACCTTTTGGATATGTGTCTTACCTCGAAGATAAGCGGAGAGGATGAGATGAATGAGGATTGCTACGATCGTGTCTCTGTGGCGATGGCGAAGTTCATCCCCTCTCTTTTACTTCGGGCCACATCTATTGGGGAAAGTGGTTTCTCAATGTCTTGGGACATTAAAGGGATTAAGGACTACTATTCTTTCTTGTGTAAGAAGTACGGGCTGAAAGACGAACTCAATACCGATAAACCCAAAGTCAAGTTCTTATGATATTCGCTCCACATAGATTAATGGTCAAGGTCGTGTCCGGTCCGTCATTTGACGAGGATATGAACCCGATCCCCCCGAAAGAGGATTGGATAGACTTCGGTTCCTGCCGGTGCGATGATAATGGCGTGATGAAGCAAATCTCCGTGAACGGGGTAATGTACGACTATAATTATCATGTAGTCTATGAGGGAGAGAAACTAAACGCTGGTACCGAGGTGAGAATCCTGGACGGGGAAAGCGTGAGAGCTGAAGGAAAGGTTATCAAGTCTGGTAAGTCTAACTATTTCAAATATGCGGAAATATGGCTGTAGATTTTGACTTCTCAGATGTTGATGCGGCCTTTGATGAGTTCTATGAAGAAGTCAAAGAAGCGATGATTGAAGTAGGAGAGGAGGCCGTTCAGTATGCTAAGGATAATGGAGATTATCAGGATATCACCGGTACTCTTCGTAAGTCTAACGAATATGAAGTCGATGAAACGGGATTGACGCTGAAAAATGAGACGGAATACGCCTCTTATGTAGAAGCTAAAGGATTTGAAGTATTGAGTGGTGCCGCTTTGGAGGCGGAGAGACTTTTAAAAGAGAAATTTGAATGATAGTAACAGGCGACATAGAAACTATTTTGGTTCGGGACTTGAAGCCGTTCGGTATCCCTACTTACAAGAAGGATGCGATACCGGAAGGGGAAGTTACCGAAGAGAGGATAACCGTCATCCCGAAAGAACCCAAACCGGGAACTTACTGGATTAAAGGTTTCGTTGAAGTTAATTTCTGTGTGCCTGATATTAACGGGATGGCTGACAAAAGCAGGTTAACTGAATTAGAGCGGCAAGCGTCTGGTTTACGTTCTGTTTCCTCTTTTGACGGCTCTACCTATCGTTACAAGGTCTATTCTACCAATCAAGAAAAAGATGCGCAGTTAAAGTGTCATTTTGTGAATGTGAAAATAATGTTTGAAGTTTTAAATGTGAGATAATTATGGCAGAAAATAAAAAAGTCGTTGTTGTAAACCTTCAAAAGCTGGAGGTTGCGCCGATCGGGGCTGATGGTGCCGAAGGTACAGAATTTGAGGAAGTTCCGGTAGTCCACGAGGACACTTTCACCTATGAGGATGAAGATCCGGAGGTTAAGGATTACAAGGATGTAGCCGGAAATACCTATTATTCCTCTAAGAAGCCGGGTGCGGTTAAAGCAAATGCTTCTATTGGTATGTATGACCTTGAGACTAAGGCTAAGTTCCAAGGAGGTAAATTTGTTGCAGGCGAAAACGGCAAGCCTGGTACATGGGAACGTGCTGATCATGTGGAGAGTAAAGAATTTACCGTACGTCTAACAACAGAGGATAATGTGAGAATCATTTTCCCACGTGCCGGCGTTTCCGCTTCAGGGAAGGCCAATGAAAAGGCTATCGGTTTGGCCCTTGTCTTTACGGCGTTGAAACCAACTAAAGCAGGTGTTCCTATTGAACGCTGGGAAGACGGAGAAGAAACTGTTCCGCAGGGATAAATTAATAACGAGGGTGAGCAATCACCCTCTAATTTTATAAGCCATGAATGAAGCTACAAAAAATGTATCAGAATTGCTTTCCGGGACCTACGGAAAGACAATCATTGTCGGAGGAAAGGTCTATGTAATCAAAGCCCCGGCTATCAAAGTTATAATGAGGGCTACTCAGTATTTGAGTAAGGTTGATTTACCAGAGAATGGGACTATGCGGGAGTTAATAAAGATAGTTTCCACAAATTTGGATAATATCATCAAGGGTCTTTCTTTCCTGATTGCTGGTGATATCCCAGACTATCAAGAAAAAGCTGAAAGCCTCGAACGAGAGATGCTTTCAGGTTCTAAAGAAGAATTATTGCAAGCGTATTTTATTGCTTTTGAGTTAATAACCGGACGTAATTTTTTCGTAGTCTGCCAGTTGGCGATGGAGCTGGCGAATCTGACAGTAAAACCGAAATCGTAGGAGGTAATACCATCGCTGGAAGTATCGCCTCATTCATGGAAAATTTACATCTTTCTTATCGTGAGGTGTATGAGGGACTTCCTTATCTTCTTTTACTTTTAATGAGTGCAGATAAACCGAGAGCTGTCTATGAGGGAACAAAGAAAAAAGAAGTAATAAAAATGTCGGGGAAGGATCTTATGAGACAGAAGAGAGGCGGGTAGTTAATCCGCCTCTCTTTATTATTATATAGTCAATTACAATCGCCAATTCCTGACACTATTTAGATTACATTTTCACTTTTAGCCAAAAGTATTGACCACTGCTGTTCCTATTTGATTCTCAATAATTTTGATACATTTTGTTTGTGACATACTAATAATAGTAGAATGATGAACACTAAGAACTTTATCCTGCAAATCATTATCTGTTTCTAACTCTAAAATTTTTAGTCCTAATGATTTTAATTTGTCTATATGGATATGTCTACTGTGTGATAAAGTATTAGCGTGACTTCCTAATTCTGTAATAATCTTTTTAACTATTATTTCGCGATCGTCATCTTTTTCAAACATATTTTCTCTTAGCCATTCTGAGACCATTTTGTCTGCCCACTCTATTGCTTTCTGACATTCTCCAATTAGGGTAGGATTATATCTTTGCAATATTTCTCTCCAAACCAAAATACATCTATTATCATTAATTATTTCCTCTTTAGCTTTATCAAACTCTTCTATTATACCATGCGCAGGAAGTCCTCCAAATTGAGGGTCTATTGGGCCTAAATTTGAGTGCTTACCCATTATTATTTCTTTGCATGCACAAGCAATCATTGTTCCAGCTGACATTGCAATTTGAGGAACAATAGCTCTAATATTATTACCAAAAATTGATTTTAAATAGAATACAATAGATTCGGTTGCAGAGATATTTCCTCCTGGAGTATGTAAAATTAAATCTAAACCGATTGATTTATCGAGTTTGTGGACAGCACTCATAAATCCATTTTTATCTGCATCATGAATAGAAAATTCAGCTCCTTGACGTGCTAACTGCTCTTTTTGTAAAAATGCTGAATAATATATAATTGTATTTCTATTCGTATATTCACTTAATTCTTTTATATATTTACGTCTCGTAGTATCATAAATGTTTTCTGTACTTTGAATATTTGATAAAATTTCATTCCAAGTTGGCATATTAATAAAGATTTAAAGGTGAATCATTGCGTTTGTACTATTTGATAAGCGCATAGTCTCTACCTCATTATTAGGTTGCAGGTATTTGCAATCTTGAATAAGATCAAAATAAGAGGTTGAATCATATCTTGATAGAAGCTGGTAAATGTTATCCGCTTCTTCTTTTTTTATTTCCTTAATTAAATCAAGCTCTTCTAATGGCATAGGACGAAATTTTTATATAGATATAAATAAACGTATTTATTTGCAATGATAAGATATATGTTATGGATAATTATTTTTTTTTATAAATATTTATTCCTCCATCTTAAACCTCGTTCCACACTTCGGGCAGGTGATCGTGTAGGGGCGGCTGGTTCTCCTTTTATTCTTCTAATGTATCTTTCAATACTTTCAAAGAACGTAATAAATCTGACTCAAAAAATCCGTGTTCAAATAAGCCAGACGCATGACCTTCGTTCAAAGTGAGATATAATTCATCTTTAAGGCCATGAGAAAATAACCTAACTCTGTCTTCTACCATGTTTTTTTGAGCCTTTTTTGTGGCAAAGTAGTATTCTTTGTATTGTTCATTCAAGTAATCATATACATCTTGCACATATTTCTTATCCATAATAACCACCTTGTTTTATTGATTTATAAATTCTCCGCTAACATCTTAATATCTTCCTTGCTATTGAAAACATGCGCATCCTTGCCGATTCTGTCAATCACTGCACACCTTATCACAATCAACATCACGCAAATCTATCTAACAAAATCGAAGAAAGCAAGCAGATCCCTTGAAAATTTGTTCGGGCAAGAAAGAAATCCTTTTCTTTCTTGGTATATACGTAAGTATATACTTCTTTCTTTATATATATATTATATTTATTATTATTTGTGTCGCTTGCTGTGTCTACCTTGTGTCACTTGGCTGTGTAATAGGCTGTATTTTAAAGCGTTATCTGTGTCTATTCTGTGTCGTTTGCTGTGTCGCCGATAATGGGTTGAATTTCAGACGTTTATTAGTTGAGTTATTCAATTTTGAGAAATCAATAGTTATGGGCTGTGTCGTTTGCTGTGTCAATATTGAAGGTAAATTGTTAAAATATAGTCGTTTATCTGTGTTGTTTGCTGTGTCGCTTTTTTATTGGGGTATGTCAGTTGTTGGTGTAAAGTGTTGATGAATAGGGGGGATAGCTGTGTCAAAAGAGAGGCGGATAGTTAGTCCGCCTATAATAGATTATCGACGGGTAATGTTTCTCCTATTAAAAAGTAGTATGTATTTTGCAGTAAATGAAGATACGTTTTAAAGATCCTCATAGTGTATAAGTCAGTTAAATTTTTATCTCCTAAAGAAAATTCATCATCTTCTATCTTTAAAGTAACTTTTTTTTGTGAAGCCATATGTTAGGATTGCTCGTAGCCTGAAATCCACATTTTACAAGAATGTCGTTTTGTGTAAAATCAACAGGATCGAACTCTTTGTAAGAAATCCATTTTCGATCATAAATATCAAGATAGCCTATGAAATCAGCATAGTAGCCGTCTATTTTCACGAAGTTATTAGTACTATTTAGTCTAATAATATTTCCACGTCTTAACTCGTCAATTTGTACCATGCTTTACTCCTCCATCTTAAATTTCGTTCCGCATTTCGGACAGGTGATCGTGTTGGGATCAGCCGGCTCTTGTTTATTCTTGTTTTCTTTTAATTTCCTCTACGATTTTCTCTAATTCGGCTAAAGTGGTGGCATTATAATAATCCTTTCCGTCTTTTATCATTGCGACAAAATCTTGCCTATCTCTTACTTCTGTAAAGAGTTCCCAGATTTCAACATTAAGAGCTTCTGCGATTCTTTCAAGCAATTGCATGGAAGTATTTCCTTTAGATGCTCTGCTTAAAGTCATTTCAGTAACTTCTAATTTAGCCGACAACTCTTTTTGAGTTATGCCTCTTAGTTGACATAACTCTTTTAATCTTATATCCATATACATATAATGTTTATAGGTTTCATGACACAAAGATAACGCTATATGTTTATTGAATATCTTATATAAACATGAAAAGTTTATTGTTTCACTTTATTTAACTATTTTGCTGTGTGCTTTATAAACATTATATGTATATTTGCATCAGAAATAAACATTTAAAGTATATACAGCTATGACAAATGAAGATTACATGAACGAAGAACTTACTTCTCTTTCTGCAATGACGGACGAAGAAATTTGTGAAAAGTACAATCTGGATTCGGCAGACGAAGCAGAGATCTATATTCGTGAATATTGGATGTTCATAGCTTGAAACGATTACACATAAACAACTAAACATAAACGATTATGAGCACTACATTTAAAAACAGCATGAGAGAGGTAATGAGCACAGCTTGGCGTTTCTTCAGAATCACGGGCGAGAGTTTTTCAGAGTGTCTTAAAAGAAGTTGGATGCTTCTGAAGCTGAAAGCACAGATGAAGAAAAGAACGGTTCAGTTCTTCTATCAGAAAGTAAATGGTGAGATCCGTCAAGCATTTGGAACAATGCGTGACGAAGTGATCGCCGATAAGATCAAAGGTAACGACACCCGTAGAAAGAATGACGATCTTTTCACCTATTGGGATTGCGAGAAAGTAGCATTCAGATCATTCAAGAAGTTTAACCTTGTAAAGATAGCATAGTTATGGTAACAGATTACGCCGGCAGACGCGTTCTGCCACTGTCAGATAAAGAAACTGCTCAATTAGTGAGTTATTCAGAGAGGTGTCAACCGTATTATGCTTTTGATGAAGTGGTATTTTGTAAGTTAATAGACCTTGTTCTACCCGAAATAAGGTGCAATTTATATATCGGTAATAATGCGGTTTATAGATACTTGAAAGAGAAGCTCAACCTATTTGTAGGCAAGTATTATCCGAACGGATTTAAAGAGAACACCCAAAGCGACTATCTGTTTTTTAGAAATGAGTTAGTAAAGAAAGTACAGTGTCCTCGAATACATTGCAGTTTCAAAGATTACAATAGGGTTGAGAAAGATTTATTCATCATGCTTATGCGTTCTTGCAGAGATTATATATATGCCAATTTCACAGAAGAGGCAGAGGATAAATTTATAAAGTCCTTGTACAAGATAAGCCTTATGGCCTCTTAACACGATTATCAAAGGCCGTCCGAACCACTTTAGGGGCGGCCTTTATATAAAGAAAAACATATTTTAAACATGGAGTTGTTAATGATTGTATGTAATAAAATGTGCTGTTAGATAGAGTTTCTTTAGTTTGGTATTTACATTGATTTGTAAAGTTTTTATAAATAGAATTTTAAAGCTATTAAGTGATAAAGCGATAACGTTATAATGTTATCAGTAATTTATTGTTTATCAGTATGTTAATGCTTATTTTGGCTATTGCTTATTGATTTATGAAAATAGATATTTGTGATACAAAAATGATACGTCTTGGTGGTACTCGACGTGAAAAGATATTTAAGGTCGTTAGTCTGATCGGTGTAGAGTGCCACAAAATTACACCGTAGGATTAGCGGCCTTTGCTTTTTCTTGTCAAGCGAGACTGAAAAAGCAAGGTAGAATGGCATACTTCGGGGTTCGAGTCCCCGGCTACCGCTTCGGTCAAAATAAAATCCTCAAAGGTAGTACTTGACCGAGCTACCAATGAGGATAATAATAATCTCTAATAGCGCAAAGTTATGGATTCAGAAAAAGAAAACAAAGAGAAACGACGTATTTTTTCGTATCAAGGCATTGACGTTTCGATATGTGAGTTTAGCAATATGGTGTATGTTAACTGCTCACAGGTAAGCAAGCATTTTAAACCAGCTATTTCAACATGGCTAAGGCATAACGATATGGTTGAAGCATATTGTGTGTCTAAAGGCATGAAGAAGAATCAGGTTGTCAGGGCTTTTATGTGGCTATGTGAAGATATCGCCCTTGCTTACTCAAAAGAAGTTGGCAAAGAGTTCTACGAATGGTTAAAAGTAAAAATAAGTGAGTTTAAGAATAATGAAGTTGTAACAGTAAAATCAAATGATATGGAAGCTCAAAATTCAAAATCTATTAGTTTGGTGTTTAATGACGATAGTGGTCACATTCTAACAAATAGTATGCTTGTTGCTGAAAAATTTGGTAAGCAACATAAAGATGTGATGAAAGCTATAAAAGAGTTATTGACATCGGCGCAAAATTGCGCCAATCTTTTCATCGAATCGGAATATCCAGATTCTTACGGTCGTATGCAGCCGATGTATGTAATGAATCGTGATGGCTTTAGTTTGCTCGTGATGGGTTTTACCGGTGAAAAGGCTTTACAATTCAAACTTGATTTTATTAGAGCTTTTAACGAAATGGAAGATAAGCTCAGAAATGCCCAATCTAAACAATTAACAACCGCTGAAATGTTTTTGCAAATTGCTCAAGTAAATGTTCAGCAAGAAAAGAAAATTGCAGAACTTGAAAGCAAAGTTAGCCGAATCGAAGAACGAACAAAAGCGAATTTGGAATATAGTACTGTTGTTGCTTTCTGTACCCGTAATGATATTGCTGTTGATATTAAAAAGCTTGGAGCGTATGGTCGTAAAGCCAGTACTATTTGTAAAAAGAGTGGTATCGAAGTTACTAAGATTAACGATCCACGTTGGGGTTATGTAAACTGTTATCCTGATAAGGTCTTGAAAGAAATTTTTGTTCAACAATCCAAAAACTAAAAACAATGACAAAGAAATTTAAAAGAAACAGATCAAAAAAACCGATTCATGTGGCGGTTCGCTTCATAGTCAAGAATAATCATGAGTTTATCCAAACAGCGGATATGACAGAAGAAGAACGTGTCGAGTGGGAAAATAAGGCAAAGGCCGTTGCGCTTCATGCGGACAATGGTAGTATTCTTGAAATGCAAAAATCTTGTTTGTATTCTGTCGATAAGAACGGATGCAGGATACCGGGCTCAGAATTAGATACTTTATCTATTGCAGTATGTGATGATATGGGCGAAGATGAAATTTGTTTCACTGTATCGAGCAAAAACGAAGCTCGCAAACTTCGTGATTATTTGAATAACTATTTAGAAGATAATTTTTAATCATAACGCGCACCCGCTTTTCACAATCCGGGTACGCTAAATCAAATAAAATTCAAGTATATGAGAACATTTTTATTAGGAAGAAAGCAATTTTGTATTAGTAGTATCACATTAGCTGCAATTGATAAACTCATAGCAAAAATGAAGTCAATGAAGAAGCCGGAAATCGACGAAAATGGACAGACTGATATCGGCGACACTATCCATTTAGTTTTATTGGCTGTCTATGAGGATGAAGATAAGGCTTTCCGAGTGGGCAAGGAGCTTATTGAAGAAGATTATGAGTTTATAACTTTGGATCAAGCTCAAAAAGCGATTGAAGTCATTTACGAATCAGTGAAAGAAACAATACAAAAGACAGAATCTTTTGCAAAAGCCATACTTGGAAAATAGGAAAGAGAGAGTAAGAGGGTGAAATCACCCTCTTATACTATAAATAGAACAAGGTTTGTTTATTTAGAAAGCATTTCGTCTAAAATATCAATTCTGTATTTGAATTGCCTTATGAGTGAAACCTCTTCTTTAGTTAATCCCTTTATGTTTAAGTTGCAATTATAATTTTCGCAAAATTCAGCATCGGGAGAGCTTTTATGCCCATTTTGACAAATAAATTTCTTTTGTTCTTTACTAAGTAATCCTCCTTTTACTGTTTCAATTTTACCTGTATCTGGTAATGATGTTAATTTCTCATATATTAATTTCATTACATCAATGTCGGCTTTTTGGTAATAATCTGAACTGGTTGATAATAAGTTTATTACGGCATGTGGATCTCTGTCGCAAAGAGATAATATTTGTTGTGCGTTAAATAGGTTACATACCGTAATAATATCCTTAACTTCTTGTTTATTTGTTTCATACAGGCTATATACTTTTTCAAGTATATAAGTTTTAGGTAGTATGGATATATATTTTTGTATAAAAGAAATATCTTCTTTGTATGTATCGTAATTTTTATAATAGGTGATATATCGTTGGATTAAATTATCTATAATTTCAGTTTGTGGATTTTCTAATAAAAATTCAACCCATTTTTCCTTAATACTTTCTCCGTTATTTATCCGAGATATTACTGACCGCCTGTATATTTCTTTATCTAATGCGGTTTGAGTTATTATATCGTTATTAGTGAGTTCTGTTGATAGTTGTTCTTTGTATTCAATTAAGCAAGCTGTTCCTGACGCAGATACCATAAACATAGATTTGTCTTTGCCTGAAATTTCATCAAAATCAACTTTGAACCCAATAACGGCATTAGCCCCTACACTTATAGCCTTCTGTTTGAGCTCTTTTATCGCTTCATTATATATTATTTCCAGCTTTCTCTTATAAGAGTCGGATCTACCTCCGAAAAAATCAGTGAATGATGCTGCAAAATCTGAAAAGATATTGGTTCCAATTACGATATTAGAGCATATTGTATCTATATATTTTCTTATAGGGCAACCTTCAATATTGTTTGTCGTGGATATTATAAAATTGTTTTCCATGATAATTGATTTTAATAGTTGTTTGGCAAAAGTACCTTAAAAATCATTCTATCCAAATAATTTACGACAATTCTTTTATTGTCATGTATTCCTTTCCTTAAAATTCTCTCACTTCTTTTGTCTAATGTACTTTTATCCAAAACATTGATATTGTGTAACAAATAAATTTATAGGCTGAGTCAGAAAAAGAAAAACTAAATCGGGCTGGGATATTGTCCGCCAAGCCACAAGACTTGCAGATAGACGCTATGGAAGCGATGCAAGTAACCCTAATAACTTTGTGAACCGTATTCAAGGTAGATATTTGGGAAACTTCAACAGAACAGGTACAAGTTGGAACAAACAGGTTTCTCGTAGGGCTTATATGGGGAATGTAAGTGGGTAAAGAGAAAAGCCGGAGAAATCCGGCTTTAATTATGTTGTCATTTACAAAAACACTTTATTTTTTTACTGCTGAAATACTGCATGGATTCATTAATTATAGTTTGGGCCTTTTTTAACGAAATTACATAACTGTTAAAAACTTTATAATATGTGTTTATATTATTGTGCTTTACAATTACTATATTTAATCCCTTCACTAACTTTATCATTTGAAGTAGTATAGGAGAATTGGTACATTTGTTATTAGATAGAATTTTCATTGCTGGATGAATAAATTCCTCAGACCATTCATTGGTTGTAATAACTGTTCCTTCTTTAGCTTTACTAAGAAGTGGAATGAATTTGTTTATTATTTCATGAAATATTTCACCGTCGAATGTATCTGAGCTTATGTTATTGTGTATTTGAAAGAAGTCGATTAATTGCATGTAATAGAGATTCCATTCATCCATTATTTTTTCATTCTGTTTGCAGTAATCATTATAGATATCCATTACTAAGGAAGGGCATTTATTTATATATTCAAGTTGATAAAGAAAATTCATTAATTGTTTTCTATTTTCATTATCAATCTTATTATTTAATCCAAACAAATATATATCAGAATATTTTTCTAAAGAAATATCATTAATCTTTGTTAGATGAATTATTTTAGTTTCCCATTTTGCAATATTAAAATCTGTGTTGTTTTTTACTTCGTCTGAGAATGTTTTCAATGATTTAATATACTCAGTTAAAGTTGAATCACTTTTTTTTATCCATTCTTCAATAAATTGCTTATATTGATTTAATTCATTGCTTTTATTCCTTCTTCGGATAGCTTCTGTAATTACAAATCCAAGAAAGAATATTATTATTGATATATCAAGGTTACTCCAGATATTTGAATTGTTGGCATTGTCAAATCTACTTTTATCTTGTATTATTGTCTCACATTTTGCATGTGTTATAGGTTCTAAAATAGTAGAATCATTACGAATACTATCTATTTTGAAAGCACTGGTTTTAGTGCTATCAGTTTTTATTTGGCAAGTATCCATACTTTATTCCTCCATCTTAAACCTCGTCCCGCACTTAGGGCAGGTGATCGTGTTGGGATCAGCCGGCTTGGAAGCAAACAGTTCGGTGACATCGCAGCCTATCGCATCTGCAATTCTTAAAAGAATTTCTGTTGAAGGATTCCCATTGATATGTGTACTTAACGTAACACGAGTAATGTTCATCTTTTCAGCCACCTCATTGACTGAAGTACCATATTTCTTCATGGTTTCTTTGATAATCAGTTTGTCTATCATATAAATGTGCTATTATTTTTTCACAAAGTTACATTTATTACTGTGATGTAAAACGATAGTATTACTAAATGATGTTAAATGTATTATTATAATACTTCTTTTTCTTGCTTATGTAAAATGATGATATTACATTTGCATTATCAAATAATCAATAAGCATATACAGCTATGACAAACGAAGATTACATGAACGAAGAACTTACTTCTCTTTCAACAATGACGGACGAAGAGATTTGTGAAAAGTACAATCTGGATTCGGCAGACGAAGCAGAGATCTATATTCGTGAATATTGGATGTTCATAGCTTGAAACGATTACACATAAACAACTAAACATAAACGATTATGAGCACTACATTTAAAAACAGCATGAGAGAGGTAATGAGCACAGCTTGGCGTTTCTTCAGAATCACGGGCGAGAGTTTTTCAGAGTGTCTTAAAAGAAGTTGGATGCTTCTGAAGCTGAAAGCACAGATGAAGAAAAGAACGGTTCAGTTCTTCTATCAGAAAGTAAATGGTGAGATCCGTCAAGCATTTGGAACAATGCGTGACGAAGTGATCGCCGATAAGATCAAAGGTAACGACACCCGTAGAAAGAATGACGATCTTTTCACCTATTGGGATTGCGAGAAAGTAGCATTCAGATCATTCAAGAAGTTTAACCTTGTAAAGATAGCATAGTTATGGTAACAGATTACGCCGGCAGACGCGTTCTGCCACTGTCAGATAAAGAAACTGCTCAATTAGTGAGTTATTCAGAGAGGTGTCAACCGTATTATGCTTTTGATGAAGTGGTATTTTGTAAGTTAATAGACCTTGTTCTACCCGAAATAAGGTGCAATTTATATATCGGTAATAATGCGGTTTATAGATACTTGAAAGAGAAGCTCAACCTATTTGTAGGCAAGTATTATCCGAACGGATTTAAAGAGAACACCCAAAGCGACTATCTGTTTTTTAGAAATGAGTTAGTAAAGAAAGTACAGTGTCCTCGAATACATTGCAGTTTCAAAGATTACAATAGGGTTGAGAAAGATTTATTCATCATGCTTATGCGTTCTTGCAGAGATTATATATATGCCAATTTCACAGAAGAGGCAGAGGATAAATTTATAAAGTCCTTGTACAAGATAAGCCTTATGGCCTCTTAACACGATTATCAAAGGCCGTCCGAACCACTTTAGGGGCGGCCTTTATATAAAGAAAAACATATTTTAAACATGGAGTTGTTAATGATTGTATGTAATAAAATGTGCTGTTAGATAGAGTTTCTTTAGTTTGGTATTTACATTGATTTGTAAAGTTTTTATAAATAGAATTTTAAAGCTATTAAGTGATAAAGCGATAACGTTATAATGTTATCAGTAATTTATTGTTTATCAGTATGTTAATGCTTATTTTGGCTATTGCTTATTGATTTATGAAAATAGATATTTGTGATACAAAAATGATACGTCTTGGTGGTACTCGACGTGAAAAGATATTTAAGGTCGTTAGTCTGATCGGTGTAGAGTGCCACAAAATTACACCGTAGGATTAGCGGCCTTTGCTTTTTCTTTAATTGACAACAACATTAAATTTTATAGATATGGAAGATTTAGTATTTAAAGGTGAGAACAACCAAGTGCTGACAAATAGTTTGTTGGTGGCTGAAAAGTTCGGTAAAGAACATAAGCATGTTTTAGAGTCTGTTCGTGAGGCAATTAAGGGGTGTGCCGAAAATTCGGCTGACCCTATGTTCATTGAAACTAAATATACCAATGAACAAAACGGTCAAGAGTATCCAATGTTCGTTATGAATGAAGATGGATTTACACTTATCGCCATGGGGTTTACTGGTAAGAAAGCGTTTAAATTTAAACTTGATTTCATTGCTGCATTTAAAGCCATGAAAAAAGCACTTAAAGAACAGCAAAAACCACTTTCAGCCGTTCAGATGTTTGCTTTACAAGCTAATATTAATTTAGAACATGAACAACGTCTTTCAGATGTAGAGCAAAAACTTGAGGCGCTGTCAAAAGAACGAGAAGAAAATGCAAGACAGCTTTTTTCGGTGTCTGTGTCTGTTGAGAATGTTCCCGAAATTTCTTTGCGTGATAAAATCCGGCAGTTGGTAAATAAGTACTCGTCTGCAATGAATATCAGTCAGCGTGATGTTTGGCATAAAGTTTATGAACAACTTTATTATCGTTACCACATATCAATCAACTCGTATGATAAAAAAGACAAGCGAGAAACCAATCTGGATGTAGCCGAACGAAAAGGGTTATTGGATAAGATTTACACGATTGTTTCAAGCATGGTTAGAGAAAATCGAGTAGCATAACAATTAAATATATTTGATTATGAGAACTTTAAAATTTAAGATTATAGGTGTATCACCCTTGTTGATGCACGATGATAAAACGGCGAATCCGTTTAATGAGTATTCAAAACAGTTAAAAGCCATATCTTCAAAAAGAAAGAAATCCGATGATGATTTGTTGGAAATGGCTCGTATAGAATGGATGGCTGGTTTGTATTATACGAAAGAACAAGGCTATTTTATCAAAGCAGAATGTTTCGAAGGTACATTTTTGGCAGCGGCAAAGGCGAAGAAATTAGGTAAACCATTCAAAGAGTCTGTTTCTATCCCTGATAATCCATCTTTAGAGTTCAAACATAAGAAACTTGTGCCAGATCAATTATTTGAATTGGATGAGTATAAAGATTTCCGAACTGTGAAAATTATGAGTTCAAAAGTAATCCGGTGTCGGCCAATTTTTAATCAATGGTCTTGTGAGATTGAGATTTGGTTTGATGAAACTCGTCTCAATGAAGAAGAAGTAATCCAAATTGTTGAATATGGGGCAAGATACATAGGTGTATGTGATTATCGTCCCAAATATGGCCGTTTTACAGTTGAAAGAATAGATTAAGGTCAGGGGTAAGGTTCGCTACGGTAATTTATGGTGGGATATTGCTTGGCTTGGTGTTGCATGGTGCGTAGAGGTAAGGTCAGAGGTAGGCTTTGATATGGCGGGATCAGGTGAGCTCTGATAAGTTCATGTATGGTATAGAGGCAAGGTGAGTTCTGGTCGGGTGAGATAATATTGGGTGAGATACGGTCAGGGGTTAGGTACGGATTGGTAGGCTGGTGTCAGTTGATGTACGGTACTGTGTGGTAAGGTCAGGGGTGTGGTACAATAATTTGTGGTGCTGTAAGTTCAGATCTGGTCTGCTGCGGTTAGGTGGTGCACGGTCAGGTAAGGCTCTTTCAGAGTGGTTTTAAAAGCGGTTAGGCAGAATGGCGGTTCGAGCCCGCCACCGCTACAAATTTTAAATTATTAGTTATGAAACAGATAGAAATAGGTTCAGAGGCATGGACTTCTTTGTTAGATGAGATATTGAACAGATTTAATCCGGGTGATTTAATCTCTCATAAATGGTTGAAGCATAAGTTTACGCTTGAAAAGTTAAAGTATGAGGATTATGAGGGCACAGAAGAATTTGTGTACGCTATCCAGATGCAACAGTTTGCCTATATGACGCTGATTGACTCTTTGCGCTGGCAGTTACTTGAAGAACGCAGTGTCTACCTGAAAAATATTCGGGGTGATGGTTATACACTGTTACCCGCAAAAGAACAGGTTCAGTATGGTTATGATGAGTTCGTGAAAACGGTCAAGGATGCGGTTAAGCGGGCTGACCTCATCATGAACAATGTACAAGCTGTCCCGACAGAGCAACAGGCAAAAGACAATGATTTGTGTGCAAGGTGTTCTATGTTGAAGCAGATGCTGTTAAGTATAAGGGGGTAGTCCCCCCCCTCTTATAAAAGTTTTTTCTTTCTATCTTCAAACTCTTCGTTTGTAATGATGCCTTTTTCTTTCAAATTGTACAACTTTTCCAATTCATCAGAGATGTTCACTGTGCTTTTGTCTATTAAACTGGCATTAGGGTTATATTTTGCATCAAAAGTTTTGTCATCCATGAAAATTAAGATGAAAAACTCAACAAATGCGATAATACTTGGAATGAATGTCCAACAGAATAAAAGATACAAAATACCCTGTCCTGATTTGTTGAGATAAAACTTGTGAATGCCTAAACCTCCTAAAAAGAATGCCAGTATAGCAGCTACTATTTTGTTTTTCATATCTAAATGTATTATTTGTTTTATGCAAAAGTACCTTAAAAATCAATCTTCCCAAATAATTCACGACAATTCTTTCATTGTCACATATCACTTTCCCTAAAATTCTCCCGCTTCATCTATGTAATGTACTTTTATCCAAAACAATATATATGGCAGGATTAGTATTTCACATACAGGCTGAATATGATGCTTTGATTCGTGCACGTGAAGAAATGGCAAGAGTTAGGAAAGAGATCGAGAAATTAGATGCGACTTCTTCTCCTGAATTGATACGCTCTTTAGAGAAAGATTTAGCAAAAAGCACTAAGGAGTTTGATAAATTAGCAATGGCTGCGGCTAAGACTGGCGCTGAACTGGATTTGAACTTTAAGAAGAAAATATATGAGAGTTCTCAGATTATCAATAAGTTGTCAGAGGATATAAACGGGGAAAGGAAGATTATTTATGAATTAGAAAAGAGCATTAAAAGCCTAACTTCTAAACAAAATGGTTTGGCAAAGTATTCGGAAGAATGGAAAAGAGTTCAAAATGAAATATCTGGAGTAGAGAAGCGGATATATATAACGAAGGACAAAATTAAACGGTTGACAATGGAGCAATCAGATGCAAGGATGTCTCTTCAAAAATTAAGGAATGAATATTCTTTGTTTAGCAAAACAAGTGGTGATGTTGTAATGTCTAACAACGAAATATTCAAAGCTATTCAATCTCTTCCGGGGCCAATAGGGCAGGCGGCTACGTCTATTAAGGCCCTGACTAAAGCAAGTCTTGCATTTATATTTACTCCTTTAGGACTAACGCTTGCTGCAATATCAGCAGCCCTTGCCGCATTAACCTCTTGGTTTTATCGCACAGAGGAAGGTGAACAATCGCTAAATGTTGCAAGTGCATACTTCAAACAAACGTTAGAGGGAACTCTTGATGTCGTTGATAATTTTGGTGAGAAAATTTACAATCTCGGCGAATGGATAGCTAAAATATTCACAAAGCCTAAGGAGGCGTTGGAAGATTTTACCAATTTCATTAAAGACCAATTCATGAATAGACTGAATGCTGTTGAGAAAATGGCATCAGCAATAATGCAGATATTTTCAGGAGAATGGAAAGAAGGCTATAACAATCTTACCAATGCCTTTTTACAGGGTGTTAGCGGGGTCGAGGATGCTGGGATAAAAATGAAGGAATACGCAGAAGAACAGATCGTTCTTGCTGAAAAAAGAGCAGAAATAGCCAAAAGACAAAATGTGCTAAACATCAAAGAAAGAGAGTTCCTTACGGAAAAAGCCAAATTAGAGGCTGATATAAACAAGCTAAGAGAAAAAGCATACGATGAAAGTATTCCCGAAAAAGAACGCCTGAAAGCAATAAAAGATGCTGCAAAGTTGACAGATGAATTATATGATAAAGAATCTGCTTTAGTAAAAGAAAGGTTTGAAATAGCTCATGAAACTAATAAACTTTCACATTCAAATGGAGGGGCAAAAGATAATGAAGCAAAAGCCCAAGCTGAATTGATAGAGCTTGATGCGCAACGGTCAGCTTCCCAACGTGCCCTTTTAAGGCAGACAAATATGCTTAACAATAAAGATAAGCAATATCTTAAAACCCAGCAAGAGTTATCCCGCTCCATCCTCGAAAGCGAACTCAAACTTCAATCCGCTCGTATCGCTGCAATGGAAGACGGTAAAGCCAAGCGTATCGCCTTGGCCGAACAGGAAACTAAGGACACTATTGCCGCCATCCAAAAGGAGAAAGAGGAATACCAGAAGAAGGTAAAAGAAACAAAAGGCAAAGAAGATCCCACTGTCCTCACTACCTTCGATAACCGTGAGTTGGCGGCTAAAGAGAAGGAGAGAGCGGATATCACTCGTATTGAGAAAGAATACACTGAAGAGTACAAACAGCGGGTAAAGACCTTGACGGATGTTTTTCTGAATGAAGAGCAGCGCAAGTTGTCCTTTATAAAGGAACGGTATGAAAAGGAGCGTAAATGGGCTAACGAGCAGCTAAAGACAGGTGGAATGACCAAAGATGAGCACAAATTGTATACCACCAATATCGACAAGGCCCAGCAGCAGGAAACGTATCGTGCTCTTTTAGACAATTTGAATGATTACAAGCAGAAAGAAGCCGATTTGAGAGCGAAATGGGACACGGATATAGCTACCGCCGCAGAATCAAAGGACGCTTATCTGGTCGCTAAACTGATGGAAGGTAAGCAAAAAGCTTTGTCCGCCCTTAACGGTCAGATGCTCCAAGAATCGGACGAATGGCAACAACTGTTTGGTAATCTCGATAACTTAACTGTCGAACAGTTGGAAAAACTGAGTACTACCATCAAAGAGAAAGCAAAAGGCCTTAATTTGAAGCCTGTCGACATGAAGGCTGTTACAGATAACCTAAAACAAGTAGATGAGCTTATCAGATCAAAAAATCCGTTCAGCTTGCTTTCTAAACACCTGAAAGAGTACAAGAAGGCAGAGGATGATGTAACAAAAAAGAATGCTCTTAAAGAGATGTTCCGGGATACTGCGGCATCTATTGATATGGTTAAGGGTGGATTTGATGCAGTCGTTGGTGGGCTTAATGAGATGGGCTTAGCTGGCGACGAGGCCACCCAACAGCTACTTAGTGATCTGTCAAATTTAATGGGTTCCGCCAGTCAATTGGCAACGAGCATCGCTTCTGCTAATCCTGTCGGTATCATACAGGGGAGTATTGGCGTTCTGACGTCTGTCTTTAATATTTTCAATAATGACAAGCGTCACGAAAAAAAGATAAAAGCACTACAAGATCAGGTGGATTCGCTTGATAAGTCTTACGAAAAACTTGGTAAGGCGATAGATAAGGCTTATTCCAAAGATGCTTCCAAACTGATCGACCAGCAAAACAAACTCCTGGAGCAGCAGAAACTCCTTATCCAGCAGCAAATCCGTGAAGAGCAGGACAAGAAGAAAACAGACAAGGACAGGATTAAGGATTGGCAGGACCAGATCGATGAGATCAACCAGGCTATTGCTGATAATAAGGAGAAGGCTGTAGATGCCATTTTCGGTAGTGATATCAAGTCGGCTATTGATGATTTCGCAAACGCACAAGCCGAAGCCTGGGCTTCCGGTGAAAACAGGGCCGAATCGGCAAAAGATACGGTCAAGAAGATGATGCGCCAGATGGTGACCGAATCCATCAAGGCGGCAACGGACTCTTCTGGGGCAATGGAGAAAATTCGTCAGAAATTAAAGGAGTTCTACGCCGATAATGTTCTCTCAGGTTGGGAACAGGACTACATCTACAATATGGCAGAAGAACTGCAAAAGGAGTTGGACCGACAGTTTGGCTGGGCTGATGGCCTGATGAAGAATGAAAAAGAGGGTACCGATGCTTCTGATAATTCCCTGAAAGGAGCCTACGCTAAAGCGGATCAGGAAACCATTGGATTATTGGCCGGGCAGACCGGTGCCGTCCGCGTCTTGCTTGAAGATATCCGAGGAAGTATGCAACCTGTCCGTGAGCAAATGAAACTTATATACGATATGCAGTCGAAAGGCTGGGAAGATGTTCATGCTATCCGCGACTTGTCAGATAAGGTAGAGAAGAACACCGAGCAGATTGCCGAGAACACGAGAGAGATCAAGGATGTGGCCGGTAAGATATCAGAGAATACCAAGGGCACTGTAGAAGCCTTGGAAGGAACAATTAACGTAAAAGTAAAGATGTGATGGATAAAGAATTTTTTGAAATAGCAAACCGGTTAGGTGCCTGCCGCCTCTTACATGGCACAGAGAGTAAAGAAGAGCTTATGCGCCTTCTTCTGACACCGCAGGGGACAGAGTTCTGCACAAAGAACAATTTCCCTTCTATGGAACAGCTACGGGAGTTTAAGGGAAAGAAGGCTGAGAGCATGGGAATCTATATCGATACGGATGTAGAGCTAACTAACCCGGTTAAGGTGTTCCTGGCCGGCTCTAAGGCCGTTCTCCATTTCGATACCATCGCACGGTACAACGTGATCCTGATGCACGGGGCGACGGCCGAGATCCATGCGAGTAATTACGCTGTGGTGTTCGTAAAGAACGCCGGCGGAGAGGTAGAAGTAATCAAAGATAACATAGCGAAGGTATTATGACAATAGACAGTAAGGACATATACACCGAATGGGGTTGTACGTTGTTGGAGGGATCGTTTGACGGTATTCTTAAGTACCCTAAACGTAAAGCCGTCAAGTACAACAATTGGGCAGAGGCCGACGGCATCGATCCGGATTTGTCTATTGTGGAGTTTGAGCCTAAGACTGTCAAGATGGAATTTATCATGAAGGCCGATACGCTTGAAATGTTCTGGTCCCGGTATCGGAAGTTTATTACCGATCTGTCTGCTCCTGGATATCGGGAGTTTGATCTTATCCCCGGTATGACGAACCGATTGCGTTTTAATGCCGGTACCGCTTATGACAAGTTTGTCCCCTTTAATGCCGGGGAAAACGCATCTGTGTTTGAGTTTTCTTTGATAGAGGATAATCACTCCATTTTCCCGGCAACACCTTCAGGGGGAATAAACCTTCGCGGAGACTATTCTATCAACGGGATAGACTTCGCAGACTTCGGAATCGGGTCGGATGATAAGCAGGAAGACATCTTAAAGTATCCTGCAATCAAGACGCCGTTCACCGATGGCCGTACGACTGACCTTTCTACAATCAAGACACAGCACAAAGAAATTAAGCTGTCTCTCTGGATGCTGGCCGGCAGTGTGGAAGAGTTCCTGAATAATTACCGGGCGTTCTTCACCCAACTTGCCGGGGCAGGTAACCAGGAATTATATATTAAATCACTGGACGGTATCATACAGATTTACTACTCTGATTGTCCCTCTTTCTCGGTGGAGATATGGCGGGAAGATCAGATAGCGGTAAGGTTCACAATCTCCGTCGTCGCACCTGTCGTGAGCTGGGTAGATGCCGGTGGAGATATCCGTTACAGGGTACTTAAAGACTCAGACTTGGGGTTATTAGCAGATGAAAAAGGTAGAATAATAGTTTTCAATTGATATGGATGAATTTGATATACAAAGAGTGAATCTTCTCCCGGCAGCTGGGACAGTCACAGATAACGATATGATCCTGATTGTGCAGGGAGGTAAGGCTAAACGCGCTTTGCCCTCTGCAATGAAGGGTAAACAAGGTGATCCCGGCCTTAGTGCATTTTTAGGCGTGAACGACACATACGTCCTCTGGAAGCAGGGTGCATCCGGAGCTTGGCAGACTCTTTTTGCTCTGGAAAAGATACGTGGACCGAAAGGAGAGAAGCCTAAGTTCCGGAAAGTAGATGGTACTTTACAGATGAAGTATGAAGGTGAGCCGGACAGTGCTTTCGTGAATATCTTTGACCGGGAGGAACTGAAGCTGAAGTTTTCAGACTTGACGCCGGCCGAAGTAGATTTGCTACGTTTCCACTTCTCCGATTTTACAGATGAGAATAAAGCTGAGTTGATGAAGCCGGCCACTGACGCCGCTAAGGAAGTGAGAGACAAAATGGATGCCATTTCCCAAGAAGCAAATCAAACTTTAAATGAGCTTCGAGGCACAAACGAAAGTATTCAGGACGCAGAAGACTTACGCGATACTGAAGAGTCCCGGCGTAAGGCAGCCGAACAGGGCCGTCAGAACGACGAGATCAAGCGTAAGGAAGAGTTTGCACAGATCAAGACGGAAGCCGAAACCGCGACAGGTAAGGCTAACGCCGCCGCATTGAATGCGGATTTGAAAGCGAAGGACGCCGAGGAACAAGCAAACTTTGCAAAGGAACAGGGCGAGTTTGCGCAGCAGCAGATTGGCAAGGTCTCTAAATACGATAGTCGTATTACCGCCCTGGAAGAAGGCAAGGTAGACGGCGGGTATGCGGAAGAGAACATGCTATACTTGACCGTCGACGGTGTCCCGGTCGGTGATCCTATTCCTGTCGGTTCGGGTACCGGCGGCGGGGGCGGTTCTGCTGGGATCGTTATGAAAGTACGCTCTCTAACTGATACCTTGTTGTCTGCCATAGTCGGTGCGACGCTCCGGATAGGGTATAACTTTACATCAGTCTATCAGGATGATCAAAGCGAAACAGGAGACGGGACTGCTACTTACACTATCAACTCTCAGAAGGTCGCAACGCAGGCAATCACGCAGGGAGATAACTATTTCGATGTCAGTAAGTGGCTGGTCATCGGGACGAACAAGGTTAAGGTTACGGTATTAGACAGTACCGGACAGTCTCGTTCGTTGGCTTATACGGTCGAGGTTATCAGCCTCTCGTTGGCGGACAGTTACGATGACACCTTGGTCAACACAGGAGAGATAACTTACCGGTACACACCCGTCGGGGCTATCGCTAAGACAGTACACTTCAATCTTGATGGTAAAGAGATCGCGACGAAGGAAACAACCGACTCCAACCGCCAGCTCTCCCAGGTTATCCCGGCACAATCTCACGGCGCACACCGACTTGTTGTTTACATGACGGCGACGGTCAACGGCGTGGAGGTTCGCAGTAACGAGCTGGCTCATGACCTGATTTGTGTCGCAGAAGGAAATAATACGGTCATCGTTGCATCGTCGTTTAACCAGGCTACTGCACAACAGTACGATCGTCTGTCTATCCCGTTTGTCGTTTACAACCCGGCGGCTTCTACTTCTGCCGTCACCTTATCTGTCGACGGGGTCATCCTGTCTGAGCAGACCGTCGATAGGACATTACAGACATGGACGTACCGGATCACCAAGCCGGGTACGCTGGTCCTGAAGATCGCATCCGGCAGCGTGTCGAAGACGTTTAACTTAAACGTAACGGAAGCGGCCGTGATCGTGGAACCAGAGACGGCGGACCTGGAATTGTATTTGACGTCACAGAACCGCTCCAACAGTGATAACAATCGCGATGAATGGAAGTCCGGCGATATCTCTTCCGTCATGACAGGATTTAACTGGAAAACGAACGGCTGGGTAACGGATGACGCCGGGAGTACCTGCCTGCGCGTGAACGGCGGGGCACAGGTTGTTATCCCTCTGATGCTGTTTGAAAAGGATTTCCGCGCTACGGGTAAAACGGTAGAGGTCGAGTTCCTTGTGCGTGACGTGTATAACTATGACACGCCTGTTATTTCGTGCTGGTCCGGCGAAAGAGGTATTCTTATCACCTCCCAGACGGCACGAATCAAATCGGAACAGTCGGATATAGAGACGAAGTTTAAGGATGAAGAGCGTATCCGTCTCGCGTTCATGGTCGAGAAAAGAGCAGATAATCGTCTATTAAGCATTTATGTAAACGGTATCAAGTCTCAAACGTTCCAATACCCGGAGACGGACAACTTCATGCAGGCCGGCCCTGTCGGTATCACGATCGGCGGGGAAGATGCGACGGTCGACGTCTACGCGATCCGGTCGTACAACAACAACCTAAACCGGTATCAGCTATTGAACAACTACATCGCAGATATCGACGATTACGATAAGAAAGTCGAAGTTTTCAACAAGAACGACATCTACGACGCCTACGGGAATGTCTCTTTCACTAAGGTAAACGAGCGCATCGACTGCCTTGTGTTTGAAGGTGATCTCCCACAGTATAAGGGCGACAAAAAAACGAATAAAATATACTACTATTCGTCTGGTAATGGTGTACTGAATTGGTGGGCAAACGTAAAGAACAACGTTCAGGGAACCAGCTCACAGTATTACCCTCGAAAGAACTACAAATTTGAGTTTATCGACGGTCTGATTTACATCGAGAGCGGGGACCAGGCAGAGATGTTCCAGGTAACGGACGAAGTTCTGCCGGCGAAGGTGTTCTGTATCAAAACAGACTTTGCGGAATCATCCGGTACGCATAATACAGGTGTAGCCAATTACGCCGACTGGATGCTTAAGGAGATGGGCTTTTTAACCGAAGCGCAGAAGGAAGATTCTAAGACCCGTACGACGGTCGCAGGCAAACCTTGTGTCTTATTTCACAAGGCAACGGCCGATAGTGAACCGGTATTCTTTGGCAAGGTCAACCTTAACACTGATAAGGCCGCAGAGAACACATTTGGTTTCAAAGACGGCGATGAATCGTGGGAGTTCCTGAACAACACTTCCGACTTGGCACTGTTCAAATCTGCTGACTTCTCAAAATGGCAAGAAACGATTGAAGCGCGTTATCCTGACGGTGGTGCCGACATCACAGAGGTGAAGAAAATATTTGATTGGGTAGTCTCATGTAAAGGTGACCCGGCAAAGTTTAAGGCGGAATACAGTCTATATTTCGACAAGGATATGCTCGTGTTCTATGCGCTTATCACTCTGATATTGGGTATGACCGACCAGCGCGCAAAGAATATGTTCCTGACGCGCTACCGGGGTAAGTTGTGGTTGTTTATCCTGTACGATAACGATACCCTGTTACCGATCAACAACGAAGGTTTGATCGCCTTACTTTATAACGTCGAAACGCACGACACCGTGAACGGCGCGAACGTGTGGAACGGTGCCGACAGTGAGCTGTGGAAGCTGGTAGAAGAGGCCTTTGCCGACGAGATGAAGGATATGTACTACACGATGCGCCAGCGGAACATCCTCTCTTACGACAAGCTCATGGACTACCTGTACACCCGCCAGGCTGGTAAGTGGTCGGAAGCTATCTACAACGAGGACGGATATTACAAGTATGAGCAGCCTTTGATTGAGGGCTATCTGGATTACTCACAGTCTCACGAGAACCCGCAGACAATCAAGACAGGGGCTTACCTGTATGCACTTCAGGGCAGTAGAGAAATGTACGGTAAATGGATTTGGAAGAACCGTTTCCTGTATTTGGATAGCAAGTTCCTGGCCGGTTCGATCTTGGGTGATACCGCTGTGTTCCGTACCTATACTCCCGCGGTTTGGGAAGGAGTAGAGCCTTGCGCCGACCTCACACTGACAGCGTTTAATGCAATGTACTTTAATGTAAAGTGGGGATCAGTGACGAAGTCCGTCCGTGTAGGCTTTAACGAGACAAAGACAATGACGGCCCCGGAGGGTATGCAGTTTAACGACACGGAGACGATCATATACGGTGCATCCCTGATCGCTTCGCTGGGTGATCTTTCGCCGCTTTATCCCGGTACAGTGGATGTATCAAAGATGAGCCGGTTGAAAGAACTGATCGTCGGCTCTGGGGTGGAAGGATATCAGAACCGTAATTTGCATAGTCTGTCTATCGGTACGAACCGCATGCTGAAAAAGTTGGACGTCCGCAACTGCCCGGATTACTCCGAACCGATTGAGTTACGCAACTGTACGAATATCGAAGAGATATATGCACAGGGCACAGCGATCACGGCAGTAAACCTTCCGGAAGGCGGTAACCTGGCGAAGCTATATCTGCCTGGTACTATCACGAACTTAACGCTGAAGAATCAACCGAAGTTGTTAGACGCCTTCTTCGAGCTTGCCGGAGTCGAAAAGCTATCTACTATCATCAGCGAGAGCACGCCGGGGGTGAACATCTTCCCGATCGTGGACCGATGTCTGTCGGCCAAGAATCCTGCTTTGAGCCGTGTGCGCCTGATCGATCTCAACGCAACAGGGGCTAACCTTGACATCCTGTATAAGCTGATCAAGCTCGGCGGTGTTGACGAAAAGGGCAATAACGTTGCGACGGCTGTCGTGACGGGTAAGTTCCATGCGGTGACGGCTGTGGAAGATAAGCTCGCTGCGATCCGGGCGGCATTCCCGGAACTGACCGTGACTTACACGACTTTGAAGGCGCCGACGGTGACGACGTTCACATTCAGCAGTTCACAATCGAAGACTATCACAAACTCTACATTTGAGTGCAATTTCGAGGCTGTAAAAATAGACGAATACACTTATAAGGTGACGGCTGATGATGACTCGGTTATTGACTTCACGTTTAAGTGTGACAATCACGAAGACTATTCAGATACATATCTGGTTGCCGGCACGCGCTCGCAATCTTATAAAGTGGCCTATATTCCCCTCCGGAAAATCCGTGTGCAGGTATATGGTCAAAGTATATACCCCTCTGGAGCGCGTGTGCTGATTGGCGATAAAGTATATGTTACAGATAGTCAAGGATACGCAACCCTTGAAAGAGGTGGGGAAGCAGTGTCCGGTACAGTGGAGGCATCGGGATATGCTGGTAATACCTTCTCCTTTTCTGCGATTACCAATGATGCTACAAATACAGTAAATGTATATGCTGCTGTAGAAGTGAAGTTTATTGTATATAATGGTGCTAAGGAGCTTGTACAAGGCCTAACTGTTACCTGCGATGGAAAATCAGCAGTAACAAATGTCTATGGAGAATGTACTTTGCTATTAGGAAAAGGTACTCATGAATTCACTCTTTCTCATCCTGATTATTTGGACAGAAAAGGAAATGTAACGGCCGGAACATCTGCCCAAACGATTACCGTTTATACATCTCTATTGGTGGTCTTTACTGTTAAGGATGAGTTTAATACGCTACTACAAGGCGCAACTATTCAGTGCGATGGGCGGGAATTTACAACAGATGAAAACGGTGTATGTAATGTGATGTTGAATCCAGGAGAGTATGAATATACCGTAACGGCAACTAACCATTTGGAAATAACAGGATCAGTGTCTGTCGCATCAAGCACTAATGGGACAAAGTTGGTAATACCCATAATTAACATCTTTGATTTCAAGCCGGAAGAAAATGGTAATATTCAAATGATGGTAAAAGGAAGAGACTCTTTTTCAGTTTCGGTTAGTTCAAATAATACAACTCCTACTATTCATTGGGGAGATGGTGAAACGACTAAAGTAGAAAGTAAAGCAGGAAGTCAATCCTTTTTTCATCGTTATCCGGATGAAGGATTTTATCAAATTGAAATAACTGATTGTACAGAAGTTACATTATGTGGAGCAACTTATGATAGCTATCTCGCACTGTGGAGCATAGGGAACAGTAAGGTGAATGGGTTAAGTTTCCAGGACCGTAAGGTTATAAAATATGTTGGTGATGTCTTTAAAAACGATCAAGATAGAATATCGTTTAATAGGTTATTTTATAATTGTCAAAAACTGATTTATGCGGATATATCTTCTTTAAGAAAGAATACAAAGGCGACTGACCTTATGTATATGTTTTTTTATTGTCAGAAACTACCTTTAATAGATCTGTCTCCTCTGGAAAATATGACAGAAGTAACGCAGCTTAATGGATTGTTGAATAATTGTTCTTCTATAGAATCAATAGATTTATCACCTCTTGCCGGAATGACAAAAGTAAAGACCCTAAGTCAATTCCTCGCATCATGTGAAAAACTTAAATCCGTTGATTTGACACCACTTGCAGGGATGACACAAGTAACAGATCTGGGTGAGCTGTTTTATTCATGTGAAAGTCTGACCAGTATAGACTTGTCGCCGTTATCCGGGATGACTTTAAATACATCACTTTATAGGATGTTTGGTTACTGTTCAAATTTAGAGACAATAGACTTAACTCCACTTGCTGGTATGACGAAGGTTACAACACTCAATTCGTTGTTTTATTATTGTGAAAAACTTAGATATATTGATTTCACGCCATTACATGGGATGCCTGATATTACAATGTTAACTTACATTGCATACGGTTGTAGATCATTACAAACTGTTAAAGGAGAATCTTTTGGGAACGTTTTAACTGGAGGTACCTATGATATGTTTAATGGAGACTATGGGTTAAAAAAAATACATTTACTCTCAAGCATTGACACTATCGGTTCTAATGCTTACTATGGTTGTAATGGCCTTAAATATATTATCGCATCAAAAATCGAACCTCAAACCATTTCATCAAACACATTATTAAATACAGGTTATGGACCTATCTACGTCCCCGATGAATCCGTCGACGCCTATAAAACGGCAACCAATTGGTCCGCATTAGCAGCCCGTATTAAACCAATGAGTGATTTTGCAACAGATTTTCCCGATGAAGTATTAGAGGAGGAAACAGTATGAAAACAGATGAATTGAACAGCAGACACATTACAGCGGAAGAAGGTAAAGTCTTCCGCCGTATATCGGATCAGGTAATGTTCGGGAAAGAAATATATCTCGGCTATGCTTACCAGATTGGAGGTATTAAGTTAGAAGTCCCCTTGCTGGAACTCCCTGAACACTTTGAAGAGATCGACGCCCCTGTCGAGGACGAAGTAATACTCGATGAAGTTACGGAACTCTTGCCCGACGAACCTGTAGAGCAGCTACCGGACGAAGAACTTACCGACGAACCGGACCGGCCTCAAAAGGTCACGCTATCCGACTACCGGGCGCTGGAGGAAAAGGTGGCTAAGATGATGGAATTATTAGGCATTAATTAACCCGCCGGGTAACCGGCACAAAACAAACCGTCCCGAGCTTCACAGCAGGGGACGGTTTAGGAAAATTGAGGGGGCTGTTTGAACAGCCGTCCAAATATAAGTATTAAAAACAAATAATAACCAGGGCGAAAGCCCGTAAAAAACATCGTTATGAGAGTATTTTACACAAGTAAGATCGCGAAGCTCGTCACCTTCCTGGCCGACTTCGCAACAATCATGCTCTTCGGGGCAGTGTTTACCGAACATTCTGAACTATCCAGTCGGACAAAGTACCACGAAGCCGTTCATGTGGAGCAGTATCAAACCCTATTCACCGCCGGCCTTGCGCTTGCTGTAGGGATTATGTTCACTTGCTTCGCCTTCGACCGCTACGGCTGGTGGATGCTGGCGCTTATCGCTATCCCGCTTCTCCTCTTCTACGCCTGGTATGGTATCGAGTACCTGGTCCGGTTAATCATGAACAGAGACGCGGATAAGGCTTACAGGATGATTGCTTTTGAACAAGAGGCCTATGATCTGGAAAATGAGTACAGGAAGCCGTGTACAGAAAGGAAGTATGCAAGTAGCTTTAGCTTTCTAAAGTATTACTAATTAGTTTATTGCGTGTAGGATTGCATTTAAATTGCTTTTAAAAAGCATTTAAAAAATCCAGTTTCAAATTATCTTAGTGGAAAATAATTATCTTTGTTTTTACGAATATAAATAATCAGCCTATGTTACGCTCTATTTTATTTGTATTGACTTTATTAGCTATCGTTGCATGTAGAAAGCAACTGCAAACTTCTACATCTCCGGAGGGTATAGTGGCATCTGCAAAAGAACCTATAGTTGATGAAGATGGCGATACTGTTGTTTTTGAAACATATACTCCAGATATTTTGGCGAAGGGGGAACCGAAAGATGAGAATGGTGATCCTATATACATAGTTGCTGAAGAAATGCCGGATTATCCATTAGGGTACAGGGCTTTAATAAAATATCTGACGGTTGTCAATTCAGAACAACAAGGCCGGGTTGCAGTTTCATTTCTTGTCGGTAAAGATGGTACGATCCGGAATCCGAAAGTAATCCGGTCTTTAGATGAAAAACTGGATCAGAAAGCACTTCGCCTTGTTTGCGAAATGCCGAAATGGAATCCTGGAAAGTCGAAAGGAGAACCAGTGGTAGTACAATATCTTGTACTTGTTTATTATGTTAAAACACAAAAAGAGGCAGATCAATTATGGGATAAAAAGTTTGGTTCTTTGAAAGAATAGTAGATAAAATTTCCGCTTTATATATTAAAACACGACAATCGGTAAAATGTCATATATCCGGTTGCCGTGTTTTTTATTGCCTAAAAATAAGTAGGTTATTTAGCAGTATGGAAATAAAGCGCGGAAATACAGTAGTTTGTGACGTTTACCTGAAGGACAACAGTTATACGGTCGAGGAGATCATGGGGGAGGACACGCTTACCTTGAATTTCCTTTCCCGCAACGTGGTAGAGCTTCAGATTAACGACTATATAGACTTCGAGGGGACGAAATACAAGATCCGGCATAATGAGAAAGTGACCAAGCGTGAAACGTCTCTCGGCTGGGAATATACCGTGATGTTCTATTCTTCGAGGTATGACCTTCTGGATGTTGAGTTTTTCCTTCATGGTGCACCGGAGAGAAAGAAGAACTTCGACTACTACACCGGAACCGCGCGTGACTGGCTGGAATTGTTCGTGAGGAACATGAATCGGGGCGGATCTGGCTGGGTGGCCGGCTCATGTATCGAATCCCGGATGATCACCCTTTCTTTCAAGGATAAGAAGGTCGGGACGGTTCTTGACGAACTGATCAAAGAGCTGGATAGTGAGTACTGGATATCCGGCCAAACAATGAACATCGGTAGGAGGGAGTACTCCAGCAATGGCCTTGTCTTGGCGCAAGGCGAGGGTATGGGCTTTACCGAACTGGAAGTCTCGGCAGTAGATGATACCCCACCTATCACAGTTCTCTATCCCTATGGTTCAGACAAGAATCTTGGTCCCGATTACGGAGCGGATTATCTTCTTTTGCCCGGCGGCCAGCTCTCTATTGAGAAAAATGTAGAGAAGTACGGCCGAATAGAGAAGTCTATGCAATTCGATCACATCTTCCCGAAAGGCGAGTTTACTGTTACAGAGAAGATCGACGATTACACTCTCAAATCAAATATAGATTTCAACCTTACCGACTGCCTGTTAGATGATGTGGAAGTGATCGTCACCTTTCAGGACGGCGGTTTGGCTGGTTATGACTTGGCGATCGTGGAAGGTAGCTGGGATAACAGCTTGAAGCAATTCAAACTGAAGGCAAACGATCAGGAGAACGCCCTAAAGGTTCCCGGAGACATCAATTTCTCTGTAGGGGATAAGTTCATCCTTACTGGACTGAAGATGCCGCAGAGCTACCGGGATAAAGCCTCTTTGCAATTGCAGGAGGAATCAACTAAATGGCTTGACGAACATTGCGAGAAACGCATCCAGCTCCGAGGTAAGTGCGAAGAAAAAACATTCCGCCTGCAGAATATTTTTGTAGCCTGCGGCCAGATGGTCGGCGTGTATTCCGAGCAACTTAAGATTGACCGGGAGATTCGCGTTACCAAAGTGAAAAGATATATCGAGAAAGACGGTACACCCTCATACAGATACGAACTGACCTTATCCGATTTCCTTGAATCAAACGGTTTCAAGGACCTGGTAGACGACGTGAATAAAGTACCTGAAGAAATAGAGGATAAAGTAAAACCTGTCCGTGAACATTCTAAGCGTTCCTGGAAAGATGTCATGGAAACCCTCGGTATGATGTTCGATCCGGAAGGGGACTATTTCACAGAGCTAATTAAGCCTTTGGCCGTGCACACCGCACAGCTAATCGTTGGTACCAATTCTCAGCAGATGGACTTGGTAGGAGTGAGGTTCATCCCGAATGCAGACAATGACGCCAACTATTTCAGAAACACGGCCGGCAAGTTGGTACACTTTACCATTAACGATACTGTCCGCGAGTGGACTATCCCGGCGGCATCCTATCGGTTGAATAATTCGCTTGCCTATTACGTCTATGCCAAATGCCCGAAGGATGGGAGCAACGGTTCTATTTATGTAACCGATCGGCAGATAAAGTTAGAAGACGAGACCGGGTATTACCATTTCTGGGTAGGGGTGTTGAATACTCCGGAAGACGGCGTGCGTTCCTGGCTTCCCAATTATGGCTATACGGAGGTCGCCGGGCAGACGATTACTACGGGATTGATAAAGGACAAGTTGGCCCGGTTGGTGATTGACTTAGTGAACGCGAAAATCACGGCGACAAATGGTGCTACAATACAAGGTGTAATTAAGTTTCTTTCCGGATCATCGGGATTGTACAATATGTCCGAATGGCCGTCCGTCAATGGCGACATTGAAGATGCCTACGGAATGGGCTATAATGCCTTCCAAAAGGCTGGCACTGCCTACGATAAAGCAACAGCCGCCGAAAAAGCAGCAGCAGATAAGGCGGCCGAAGCAGAGAGAACAGTAAAGAATAATCTTGCGTATCAGCTTGGATTTAAGGATTACGCCGCTATGGTTGCTGCAGGCCGGCTATCAAGCGTACTTATCGACGGGGGGATGATATCGGCTGCCGTCGTTGATGCTGCGGCAATTGTTGCAAAAGGCATTAGCGCGGAGATTATCCAGGCTTTAAATATCGTCACGAGTAAATTGACGGTTACAAATGGAGCAAAACTTGGAGGATTCAGCATAAAAGATAATGGATTCCTAAATGAGAACTTCGGGGCTTACGTATCTGTAAAGAATCAAGCCGCAAGTAAATTTGTCACTATTGGTGGCAGCGGAAATAATATTGTTTCTATCTCATCGTATGGATCAAACAATATAGGATTGTATATTATTAGTAATAATCCTAACAATGATGCAACAAATTATGCGGTTCAGTCTTTTGGTCGCCATGTTTTTGGTCAAAGGGCAAGCGAAACATGGAATGCTCCAGGAGTGTTAGCAATAGTTTTGTATACTTCAGGTACGGCAAATCAAAGTTTTTCGAGTAATAAATGGGGGAACGGATGCCGTATTACGGGGGTTAACAGAACAGGAAAGGGGACATATAATGTCACTCACAATTTAGGGCATACAGATTATGTCCCTTTTGTGCAGGCTTATTCTAATTTTCTGGGTTCCTTTTGTATTACCGCAATCGGTACAACCTATTTTTCTGTTAGAGCAGTTGATACAAACGGAGATTCACATGATGCAACATTTGCAGCATTTATTGTGGGGAGAAATGTATTTTAATTAAAACAGAAGGAGGTGTAATGTGAAGATGTTTAATGGCATGTATGAGATGTTGATTATCGTGATATTCGAGTTCTTCGTGGTCCTGTTCGCTATGGGCTGGGATTTTGCTTCGGGATATTACAAAGCAAAGATAAGAGGGGAGGACCGAAACAGTTACGGGTTACGCCGGACAGTCAGCAAGTTTATCCTGTATGCTGGTAGTATTTGTATTGCTTCCGGTATAGACTCGATTAGTTTTGTCTGCCACTTCTGGGAGTTTGTACACATGTCCCCGTTGATGCGTATTCCGGTAGTCACCTCTATTATAGCCGTGTTTATTCTGGTAACGGAAGTTCGTTCCATCTGGGAGAAGGCGGATGCAAAACAACGCCGGCAGGCAGGGAAAGCGGCAGAATTGATAGGTAGTGTATTTAATAAAGAAATGCTGAAAAATGCCATATCTGAGGTCTTGATCAGCGCAAAGGATAAGGAGAACAAAAAATGAAAAAGATTGATTCAATAATTATTCACTGCTCGGCCACACGCGCCGGGCAGGATATCAAAGCAAAGGACATTGACCGGATGCACCGGGCAAGAGGTTTTAATCAGATCGGTTATAACTACGTGATTGATCTCGACGGGACGGTAGAGACTGGCCGGCCGCTCACGACCGCTGGGGCGCACTGCATCGGCTACAACGATCACAGCGTCGGGATATGCTATGTCGGCGGGATGGACGCTTCCGGCAGGCCGGCCGACACCCGGACCCCGGCGCAGAAAGCAGCAATGGACGATCTGATAAACGATATCTGCCAGGTGTACGATATCGTCGAACTGCTCGGCCATCGCGATACGTCACCGGACCTAAACGATAACGGCATAGTCGAGCCGTTTGAGTTTATCAAAGCGTGCCCTTGCTTCGATGTCCGCGAAGAGTATAAGGCGTTTCTGAAACCGATAATTGTACGGCTATGAAAGCCTGGCATGTCATAGTAGTTTTGATCCTCTGCCTTCTTTGCTTCCTGGCCGGCCGACACATGAAGAGGGCGGGAGGTGAACTTGTCGGAAAAACCGACACGTTGATCATCATCGATACTGTCAGAGACTCTGTACCGTTCCCAGTCAAAGAAGTGATAACGAAATACGTTTCGTTATCACCCGACACCGTGGTAAAATATTTGAAAGGTGATACGATCTATTTACCTATCGTTCAGAAAGAATACTCTACGCCAGATTATCATGCGTGGGTATCTGGCTACAACGCGGCCCTGGATAGTATAGATGTATTTCCTAAGACGGTTTATATCACAAAACGGCAGCCAGCTCGGCGCTGGGGGATCGGGCTGATCGGCGGTTACGGGATCGGCCGGGCCGGCCTGTCGCCCTATGTCGGGATAGGAGGGTTCTATAGGATTTGGTAGTTTCTTTTTGTTTCATAGATTAAGTTAATAGTGTAGCCGCTCTGCTCGTGATGAGTAGAGCGGTTTTGTTTGTAGCAGTAAAGAAGCAGATAAAGGTTAAAAATAGTAAATGTGAGTGTTTTTTTTAGTGAAAAAAAAGATTGGAAAAATAATTTACATATATTTGCACCGATTAGTCTAATCCTTAGTCTAATTTGATCTTTTCATTATTGCAGTTAAAAATTCAAATTTAAGAGAAGAAATTATGATTGGTATGAACATGGTACACGTTTAAAAGAGAAATCACCTACAAAATAAATAGGCGATTTAATTTTACGTCCATGTTGTATCCAATGAGTTCTTTTAAATTTTGAATTATGGAAACAATTTTAACTGTATCCCTATGGGTTAACTTCCTTGTGTCAACTATTTTATTGATAGCTATGTTTTTTTCTATCGATAATGGTTTTATCTGGTATTTGAATGTGTTTAGTACACATTTTGGAGTAATTTCATTTCTTCAGATATATTATGATATCCATAATTTGAAGAAATAAAAATAGAAAAATAGCTTCCTTGTTTGTCATAGAACAAGGAAGCTATGAATAAATTAAAAAATAAATTTTAGATTTTTGGTATAATGAAACAATGTCATAGCATAACGTCTATTCGCAGAAATACAGGTCCTTGAACATTGAAATCATGTGATTAAGTGTTCATAGGTCTGATATTCATTGCTTAAAATGACGATCTATGAAATGTTTGAAACAACCAAAAGTCGCAATTGTCATTATATTTGACATTATTGCAGTGACGATCTTTTTGATCGGAGTAATTAATTTCCATTTTGGAATAAAAGGGTTGCCTATTCAAGTAATTGATGCAATAGGCCAGTGTTTAAACGTAATGCCTGGTTTTTCAGGTATTGTTTTATTAATGAAGAGTAAAATATAAAGGTGTAACAAAGAGACTTCCAATTATTGGAAGTCTCTTTTGTATTAATGGTATTTGATTTATAAAAATTATGAGCTACATGTTTACTAACATACGATCCAGCGAATCGCGAATCAATATAAGTCGTATGTTTGCCGCTGAAAAACAATTCAAGGATAAACGAATTATTTTTTCATAATTAAGGGTTTGAGCGCCTGGGTAGTGATATTCGGGCGCTCTTTTTATATTTCCCTTCTTCAAAATGCACAACGTCTCAAATAATTCCCTATATTTGGAAAATCCTTAAAAGTAATCACTATGGCAAAAGATTCATCACTCTCACAGGTTGCGACCAATGCGTTACAATCACTTCCTTTGGGTAATCTTATCGGAGCTCCATTGACTGCCTGTGCAGAGGCTCAAGCAGACCAAGCGAAAGTTGCAGCTAAGTTCATGAAAGAGGTTGGGCTTGATCCGGATAAAGATGCGAAAGATAAAGAATAGTTTAAATCCCTAAATTGATTGACCATGAAAGCGGAAAAACAACAGAGAGAGGCTACTTCACGGGTAATACAACCTTCAAAAGGAGGAACGCGATCTTTTGAATTTGCAGATAATAAAATCTCCAAGATTAAACAGCTTTATGAGGTTGAAAGAAACTTGGGGAATAGTGCTGTACAAAATATAGAGTTTATTAATACAAGAAAGCCTAATATCTCTGGACCTGTAGTTCAGCTAGCAACAACATGGCAATGGACTGGTACTTACTGGGATGCCTTAAGGACAGATGGATATCCTTCAGCGCAACCAAATAGGCCCGGAGCTTACCTATATGAAGTAGTAGCAACTAAAGAAGATGCGGTAGAAGATGTTGAGCCTCCATTGGGTTACTCATTAGTGACTGACTCAGTAGGGAGACAGGCTTATTTGCATAATCCCAACGATTATGTGGTAGGTAGAGTTGCTCTTGATCATTTAATAGATATAGCACATGGAAATGAACACAGAATTCATCGTTCAGCTCAGATGACGGGTACCTTAATTCCTACTTATATCCATCCTAGCGATGATGAATTATATACTTTCACAACTCAAGACAATCATATTGATGGTATTCCTAAAATAACTATTCATGAACAAGGGAAGGTCAGAGGAGGTGTTCACAAATTTGGTAAATAACCGAAGATTGAACAACGACAAGAATTGTGATCATCAACCCCATAAGCCTCCATTCTCTCAACCGGGAAAGACCGTATCAACCCTGCGATATGGGGGGTAAAGTGAACTATATCATGAACTACTCTCTCAAATTTATCGGTCGGGTACCGGCAATATAGTTAAGGTTGAACGTCCACCATTCTATATATTCGGGCGCTCTTTTTATGATGCTTTGTCAAGTATTGTTGGATCGTCTGCTGGTTTCTTTAGAAAGTCATTCTCAATAATGTATGCATCCATCTGATCGGCAGGGAATGGAAGTAGCAGTTGTTCTATGTCTGATTTATCCAATTTCGGATCAAGCCACCTTTCTTCGTCTTCCAAAGACAAAATAGCCGGCATCCGGTGCTTCGTATTGTGGATATAATCTGTGATAGGGTTGGCATCTGTCGTGATGATAGAAAATGTATTGACAATTTCCCCGGTCGACTTGTCCAGCCATGAGTCATAGACACCCGCCATTGAGAAAATAGACTCATCTTTAACATAGATGTAGTAGGGGATCTTTTTATCACCTTCATGTCTCCATTCGAAATATCCAGTCGAGGGGACGATACAACGCTTCTTCATGATCGGCTCCCGAAATGACGGTTTAGAAAAAATAGTGTCTGCACGAGCATTTAACGTCATCCGCTTTATCTCGTCTGCCTGTTTCTCGTCTTTCACCCAAAAAGGGATCAGTCCCCATTTAAAACTATGAATCTCTGGGTCTGCGGTTATAATCGGATAATCCGGAAAGGAAAAGGCATTAACCCTGTACTGCTCTTGTTCCTTCAAGATCTTCTCTGCAATCTCCACAACACTAAGGTTGCGACCGTAACGGGCTGCCAACTTTGTAGCCTTAGCTGACATTGAATTATAGAAACACATAATCTTAATTGTTTAGTAGGATGTAACCATTCAAATATGTTGCAAAATAAATCCAAATTATATAAGGAAGGAATAGCAATGAACTGACTTTTCTTATCGGATAACTCTTAATGGCATATATTGTCACGAAGATGTCGAGAATAAGGATATCAACGAACCCTAATAACGGGTTTCGCAAGTAAAAGAATAAGATACTCCATGCGAAATTGAAAATTAGCTGTATGCTGAAAAGTTTGACCAATTCTTTTTTCATCATTGAGTCTGATAGGAAAATTATTCCGATAGATATTCCAATACAAAGGTAGATAACACTCCACGCAATAGGAAACATTATGTTTGGAGGCGTTAAATCCGGTTTGTTGAGAAGTGGATACCAGTTTTTAATAGCGTCTGCTTGGAAGTAACTTGCGGTCAATCCAACAAGGAAACATATCAATATCGGGATAATTATTGCTGCTGCTTTTCTCATGTCCTTATCTTTATAATATCATTTATCTTTGTTGTATAACAAGGGGAGAGTAGTTCTTGTTTCAGTTTCCATTTTCTTCGGCCTCCCTGAATAGCTAAAGATAGATTATTTCGGGTAAAACCGTTGTTCAGCCGGTCTACTACATCCATGAGTTTTTTGTGTTTTTCTCGGTCCACGGCATCGAATATGTTTTGTTGTTGCTCATACTAATCTCCTTGTTGAACAAAGTTAGGCAAGGATTCCGTTAACTTCACTAAATTGATAGTTAATGTTTTAGAGATAATTCTTAACCCTGAAACAGTAAAAAAGCGTATCTGATGAAATAGAAAGGCTTTGTGTAAATGCTAAACAACATACGCCCTAATGATCTGCGAGTAAAAATAAGCTGTATGTTTACAAACAAGTCAAGTTCGGTAAATCAGATCAGATAAACTGTTAAAATAGCTCTGATTTGAAACTAATTTGAAAATCAAAAAATATGAAACTGTAATAGCTTGATTATTAATGTTATGTAAGTTGACCACTAATGACTCTTAATCATTGGGTCGAGGGTTCGAGCCCCTCCCAGGTCACAAACAACAAAATAGCATTTTACAGGTGATCCTGTGAAATGCTGTTTTTGTTTATACGCACGCCTTCACACAAAAGATTTGAAAATAATTAGAAACCGCATTTGAAGCTAATTCCGATGGAAGGAGTATGTATCCCCGAACGTGAAATTATATCCTACCTGAATCTCAGAAGACACAAACCTTGTTACAATGGAAAAAATCTAAGAAATTTCTTTTTTTCAACCTTCTTTCCAAATATTTCCCTATATTTGGGAAATCCTTAAATCGAATGTTTTATGAAAGAAAAAGTATCCCAAAGGGAAAAAATATATAGAACTTTAGCTTCGGCAAGTAGACCTTCCCATCAACCGTCCTTGTATTCAATACTTCAATATTACAGACGTGAAAATCCTGTCATTCAAGAAACGCAGGTGGTAAAAGAAAATACTCCTCTGTTAAATGTCCAAAGATCGGTTGCACAATTAGCTTCAAGAATGATTTCTTTTACTGTTATTGGAGTTCCTGGAGAAACAACGCAGGGAAGGAATAATTATGTCGGTAGAAGAATCAATGACGCTTATCCGAGCCACCCGCGCAGAGATTATGGTTTTCTCCAAAATGGTGCGGTAAGGGTCACTATAACTTTTCCGGTAGAAATGGAAACTGATACAGTAAAAGCAGCGTTGACAAGTGCAGGGCTTACGATAGGGGATATAAAAGAAGGAGATGAAAGAGGTCTTACATAGGCATTATAAATTTAGTGTATCCGGAGTATCACTAGTCCTGACGTTTTTTATGCTTTATCCATGAGAATAACTCCGGCTTTTTTGAAATAATATCTTTTCCGGACGTGAGTATGATCAGGCGCTTTGTACCGTCTTTTTCAATCTGCGATAGACATATATGAATGCCGGAACCAAGAACAGGTCGGCTGCAACCCAGGCTGTCGGGTCACCGAAGCAGACGGCAAGGAATCCGAATACGGGTACGGCAAAAACACTGACTAATGCCCGGGCTATCATCTCGGACACACCGGAAAGCATGGCGAGATTGGTGTAGCCAGCCCCTTGTATGGTGTAGCGCAGGATACAGAGTAATCCTAAAATCGGGAAGAAATAGCAGGAGGCATGGAGGAATAAGACCGTGTTTTCCAGTATTTCCGTCTCCGAAGCATCCACGAACAGCAGGGAAATCTTGTCAGAAGTCCACATTAATATGATGAAAGTAACCACGGCATAGAGTATCATCATCAGGGAGCTGGCTTTGATGCCCTGCCAGATACGTTCCGGCTTACCCGCCCCATAGTTTTGTCCCGCATAGGTCGCCATCGCAATACCTAGGCTTTCAAAAGGACAGATAAAGAACATCTTGATTCGCATGGCGGCGGTAAAGGCAGCTACACAGGCGGTTCCCAGTGCGTTGTTGGCACTTTGCAGCATGATACTGCCGATAGCTGTAATCGAGAATTGGAGCCCCATCGGGACGCCTATATATAGTAAGTTCTTTGCCAATGGCAGGCGGAATTTCCGGTCTTCGGGAGTCCCTCTTAGAATCGGGAAATGCCGGTACATATAGAAGTAACACAGCAAGGCCGATACGCCTTGTGACACAACGGTTGCGATTCCCGCTCCCAGAACGCCCCATCCCAGTACGAGGATACAGAAGAGGTCGAGCACGATGTTCAATACGGTTGAGAAAAGAAGGAACCAGAATGGCGTTTTGCTGTCTCCAAGTGCACGTATGATACTCGATAGCAGGTTGTAGAAGAACGTACAGGGTACTCCGATAAATGTCACCAGCAGGTAAAGATAGGCTCCGCGGAAAATATTGTCCGGCGTCCGCATATTACGCAGAATGTCTGCACAGTAGATACTTGTCAGAATAGCAATGACGACAGACATCAGGGTTGTCAACTGCAGGCTGACCGCCACATAACGCCTCATTGTCTTGTAATCTCTCGCCCCGAACTTCTGTGCAACTGGAATCCCGAACCCGCAACAACACCCATTACAGAATCCCAGTATCAGGAACACGACCGACGTACTTGCCCCGATTGCCGCCAGGTCGTTAATCCCTAAGAATTTTCCAACGATAGCAGCATCGACAAGCGAATAGGTTTGTTGCAGTATATTTCCAAGCAACAGCGGGAAAGTGAAATTGAGAATAAGCGGAAGGGGAGCTCCCGCCGTCATTTCTTTAGTAGTAGTTGCCATAAATTTGATTCCTAAACAATTTGGGTACAAATATAGAGAAAAGGTAGAAATATTGTTCTGATAAGTGTACTTTTTAGTTTTATGAGAAGAAAAAGGTTTCAATGCCGGAATAAAAAATATATGACAATAGAATCCAAAAATATCAGTACATTTGCAGGGAATAATTTATAAACGTAAAAACAAATAAACATGGAAAACACAAACTCTTCTTCAAAAGGGTATTTATTCCCTTTGGTTATAATAGGCGTGCTGTTCTTTATGATCGGTTTCGCTTTAGGTATTAACGGATTGATTATTCCGTTCCTGCGTACGGCATTGGATTTGACTACGGCTGAATCCTATCTGGTTCTGGCCGCTACTTTCTCTACATTTGTGATCTTCGGTTATCCTTGCGGGCTTATCATTAAGGCGATCGGGTATAAAAAGACGATGATTCTTTCGTTTCTGTTTTTTGCTGTCGGCTTGTATCTGTTTATCCCGTCTGCCGAGAACCAGAGTTTTGCCATGTTCCTGTTGGCTTCGTTCGTAAGCGGTATCGGTAATACGATGTTGCAGGCAGCTGTGAATCCCTATATTACAATCCTCGGACCGCTGGAAAGCGCTGCTACCCGTATGAGCATGATGGGGATTGCCAACAAAGCGGCTTGGGCGATCGCACCTATTTTTTTGGGTGTGTTTCTGAACCTTAGTGATGTGCAGTTGGATGACATTAAGTTGCCGTTCTACTTTATCTCCGGTATTTTTGTCTTGCTGGGCGTTTTGGTTGCTTTTGTCCCGCTACCCGAAGTGAAAGCAGAAGGGGAGGACGAGAGTGATGAGGAAGCTTCTTCTTCCTATGCTTCCACGAAGACAAGTATCTGGCAATTCCCGCACTTGCTGTTAGGTCTGGTATCTTTGCTGTGTTATGTGGGTGTTGAAACGTTGGCAATGGCAAGTATCGTGGACTATGCCAAATCGATCGGTCTGGCTGACCCACAGATATATACTTCTTATACGGTGATCGGTATGGTAGCCGGTTATCTGGTCGGCGTATTCTTTATTCCGAAATATCTATCACAGGAAAGGGCTATGTTTATCTGTGCTATTATAGGTGTGATAAGTTCTTTGCTGGTCGTATTCCTTCCGGTACATGTTTCCATCTGGTTTGTCGCCCTGTTGGGTCTTGCCAATTCGTTGATGTGGCCTGCTTTGTGGCCACTTGCCATGAAAGACTTGGGCAAATTCACCAAGACAGGTTCTTCGTTGTTGGTGATGGCTATCGTGGGTGGCGCTATCTTCCCGTTACTGTTCGGTTGGTTGGCTGATGTGTTCGGCGACTTGCAACAGGCTTACTGGATTTGCTTCCCGGCTTATCTGATGATTTTCTATTATGCGTTGAGCGGGCATAAGATTCGGGTTTGAACTGATGATAAAATATAGAGAAGGGGCTTACACGGCCCCTTTTTTTGTACCAGTCAGTATCTCCCGAAGAGGTGTGCCGGTTAATCTGCTTTCGACCCAGGCTGTAAAATCGAATGTTTTAAGGAGTTGTTTTTCATATTTGTCTTGTCGGATTAGTGTGATCTCTTTCCGGTATTGCTGCCTAAGTTTTTCCCTGTCCTTTTTATAGATGGGCAAGGGGTGGGCCAGCAAGAAACGGAACAGGAGTTTTTCGGTTCTGTATGTTTGTTTCTCGTAGCGGATATTGCGTTTGATGGAAGTGATTTCGTTTACAAAAAAGTCGTAGTTGCCTGATTCCGCCTGTATCAGTAGATTGACAAGACGGGCTGTTCTGTAAGAGGGCAATGTGTGGAATGATTTGCCGGAGCCGAATATCTTTTTCATGCTCTTACGGGCTTTTGCCGGTTCTCCCAGGCAAAGATGGAGGATTGCGGAAAAAAGGGCCAGCCGCAATTGTGTTTCCGGTCCCGCTGTCGTGGCTTTTTTTGATACGAGTTCGCTATTCTCTTCTGCGAGATCTGAAGCCGCTTTGAATTGTCCTGTATTGAGCAAGCTTGAGAGTCTGTACAAATAGAGGTGGGCTTGCACTTCTACCAGAAATTCCGACGGATAGTCGCCTGTGCTGATCTCTTCGAGTTTGGACAGGAAGAAAGGCATTTCCTGATATAATCCGGTGACGTGCAGGCTATCCAGTACCCCTTCGATGGCACTGAGATAGTAGATCGGTGGGTTGAGGATCAGATGGCGGTTGGCTTCAAACAGGGTGATCAATTCCTGATAGAAGCGGATGGCGGATTTATAGTTTCCTGTGTTCAGGTAATAGGTCGCCTGGAACAATAAGTGAAGTTTGCGGGCCTCAAATCCTTGGTAGGAATGGTTTGCAACCAGGTTTAGTTCACTTAAAACAAGATCGTTCAGGTCTTCTTTCTGCTTGTCGGAACGGGCATATCCTTTGTAGGTGATGCGGTGTTTCAGAATGTCATATAATTGCAGGTGGAGGTTGGTGTTGCGGGCGTATTTCATCACGTCGTTAATCTGCATCTGTTTATTTACCAGTTCTCTTTCACTGATACCTTCAAAGCCGAGTGCACTCATATATTTCAGCTCCGTACGGTGGATCAACAGGAGTAACGGGTCGTTTTCATACGTGACAGCCAGCTTCCGGGCCTTATCCAGTTCGTCAAACGCATTGTCGAATAGTTCGCGTTCAAACAAGATATCGGCTTTGGTGATGTAATTGAAAATAGCTGTCTGTATATCCTGCTTTTCACGCAATTGCACAAGGCTGTCCAACAATACCAGGTAGAGGTGTTTGGCTGCCATCTCGAAGCTCTTTTCATTTACTTCATCGCAGAATTTCTCGAATATCTGGTCAGGAGGGAAGCCTTCACATATCAGATCATATAGGAACATATAGTTCTTATCCCCGTTTTGCAGATTGGAGCAGAGCCGGATATACCGTTTTTCCGCTTTGGAGAGCGATTGGATCAGTAGAATGATCTGGTTGAGTTTTGTGGCTTGTTTCATGAACTTATCTGCTTGTATATGAGTTTTATTCTTGCAAATTTCTTTTGCAAAAGTAAGGTTTGGGTTTATCTTTACAAAAGAATTATGTAGAAAAAGAGAAAAGATATACGATTATATTTGTAACGCTTCATTGTGGACAATTATATTTAATACGAGATACAGACATGGATACAACACAGTCAATCAGGCAACAGATACTGGTAGTCGGTAGCAGCAATACCGATATGGTCATAAAAGCCGCCCATCTGCCCCGTCCGGGCGAGACGATTTTAGGTGGAACCTTTTTCATGAATCCCGGTGGGAAAGGGGCAAACCAGGCAGTCGCTATTGCACGCCTGGGCGGTTCGGTTAGTTTTATCTGCAAGACCGGAAGTGATATATTCGGCCATCAGTCACAACAGCTTTTCGCGGAGGAAGGCATCAATACCTCTTATGTTTTTTCGGATTCAGAACATCCTTCCGGTGTGGCGCTGATCACAGTGGATGAGAAGGCTGAAAATTGTATTGTCGTTGCCTCCGGAGCGAATGCCAACCTGATGCCATCCGATTTGGCCAGGGTGGAGGAGGCCATTGAGCAGGCTGATCTGGTATTGATGCAGTTGGAGATTCCAATGGAGACAGTCTGTTATGTTGCCGATCTGGCTTGGGAGAAGGGAAAGAAGGTGATCCTGAATCCGGCTCCCGCCCATCCGTTATCAGCCGAATTGCTTCGCCGTTTATACTTGATCACACCGAATGAGACGGAGGCGGAAATGATTTCCGGCGTGAAGATAACAGACGAGTCCTCCGCCTGTGAAGCTGCCCGTGTCCTTTTCGGGATGGGAGTGCAGAACGTGATCATTACACTCGGATCGAAAGGAGCGCTTATCTACTGTGACGGAAAGTCCGAGATTGTCCCGGCCTGGAAAGTGGAGGCTGTCGATACGACGGCAGCCGGCGATGTGTTTAACGGAGCCCTGACCGTAGCCCTTTCCGAGGGGCGTGATCTGAAGGAAGCTGCCCGTTTTGCTTGTAAAGCTTCGGCTATATCGGTGACACGTGTAGGGGCGCAATCATCGGCACCTTATCGGAATGAAGTGGATATTTTCGGTTAATATAAATCTTATTTGTTATTATGAAAAAGGCAATATTACAAATGCTGGCTGTTGTTTTGATAGGGGGAGCAGTCTCTTGTTCGCAGCAACCGGCCGGACAAAAAACGGCAACTCTTCCCGAAACATTTACAATCAGCCGGGAAAAATTATTGGATAAGATAAAAGGCGGTTGGGCCGGACAAACGATCGGTTGTACCTATGGCGGACCGACAGAGTTCAGGTATAACGGGACGATGATCCAGGAGTATGTCCCGATTCCCTGGACGGATGGCTATATCAAGTGGTGGTATGAGAACTCGCCCGGGTTGTATGACGATGTTTATATGGACCTGACGTTTGTCGATGTCTTCGACCGGTTGGGGCTGGATGCTCCGGTCGATTCGTTTGCAATGGCTTTTGCAACAGCCGGCTATCCTCTTTGGCATGCGAACCAGTCGGCCCGTTATAATATTCTGCAGGGAATCATGCCGCCCGCTTCCGGGCATTGGTTGAATAATCCTCATGCAGACGATCTGGATTACCAGATAGAGGCGGACTACTCCGGTCTGATGTCGCCGGGAATGCCGAATGCGGCTTCCGAAATATCCGACAAGATCGGACATATCATGAATTATGGGGACGGCTGGTATGGCGGCGTATATGTCGGTGCTATGTATTCGCTTGCCTTCGTGTCGGACGATATCGAATTTATTGTAACGGAAGCCTTGAAAACGATACCGGAACAAAGCCGTTACTACCAATGCATGAGCGATGTGATCCGTTGGCATGCCGAATTTCCGGATGATTGGAAACGTACTTGGTTTGAATGCGAAAAGAAATGGAGTGAGGATATCGGTTGTCCGGATGGTGTCTTTGTTCCGTTTAATATCGATGCTGTTATTAACAGTGCCTATATCCTGATCGGGTTATTGTATGGCGAGGGCGATTTCTTCAAGACAATGGACATTGCTACCCGGTGCGGCCAGGACTCGGACTGTAATCCTGCTTCGGCAGCCGGTATCTTAGGAACTGTCCTGGGCTATAGCGGGATTCCGGAATACTGGTTGAAGAATCTCAAGGAGGTGGAGGATTTGAATTTTGCCTATACGGATATATCGCTGAACCGGACTTATGAGATGTCATTCAAGCAGGCCTTGCAGATGATCGAACAGAACGGTGGAAAGGTGGAGGAAAAAGAGGTCACGATTGCTTGTCAATCGCCTGTTCCGGTGCGTTATGAGAAAGCGTTTGAAGGATTATTTCCCCAAGATCTCATTCGCGTGAATAAACAAGTAACCGATGTCGGGAAGATTGTGCTCGACGGAACAGGAATCGTATTCAAAGGATATGTACGGGCTGCCGATGAGCGTTATGTTGCCCGCGTCGAAATGTATATGGACGGCGAATGTGTCGAAACGGCAAATCTGCCTGCAGCTTCCAGAACCCGCAGAAATGATTTGTTCTGGAAATATCAGATTCCCAAAGGAAAGCATATCTTTACATTCAAATGGCTGAATCCGGCACAGGATGCTTCCGTTCATTTTAATGAGGCATTGGTCTATTCTGATGTGCCTCTTCAAGTTGTTCATCAATAAATTATAATACCATGAAGAAATCGATTCTTTTTATCTGTTTGGCCGCACTATTGGCTGCCTGTACCGGTAAGCCGGCGGCAACAACCGCAGAAGAGCCGGCTGCACAACCTGTCAACCTGATACTGGATACCGACCTGGGACCGGATTATGACGATGTAGGGGCAATGGCCCTGATGCATGCGCTGGCCGATAGCGGGCAGGTGAATATTTTGGCAACTGTATCTTCTAATAAGGATGAGAATGTTGTACCTTGTATTGAAGTGTTGAATACCTATTTCAAGCGGCCGGATATTCCTGTCGGCGCTCCGAAAAGTGAAGGCGGTACTTCCTTGACCACCTGGCATAAGGTTAAATGGACGGAAGTGCTTCCTGCCAACTATCCGCATAAGACGGCCAAAACATCGGATGCTCCCGACGCGGTGAAGGTGTACCGTCGGATTCTGAGTGCACAGCCCGATAACAGTGTCGTGGTTTGTACGATTGGTTTTTTCACGAACCTGAAAGATCTTTTGCTCTCTCAGGGTGACGAATACAGTCCCCTTACCGGCCGCGAGTTGGTGGCTAAGAAAGTGAAACGCTTGGTCTCGATGGCAGGTCTCTTTCCAGAAGGGAAAGAGTTTAATGTCTATTGTGATGTCCCGGCTTCTCGTGTAGTGGCGGAACAGTGGCCTGTGGAAATCGTATTCAGTGGTTTTGAGATTGGAAACGCGATCCTTACCGGAAAGAAGTTAGTACGGATGAATGTGGAGAACAGCCCGGTGAAAGAGGCCTATTCCCTCTGTTTCGCCGAGGGTGATCCGGATGGACGGATGAGCTGGGATCTTACGGCAGTGTTGGTCGCTATCAAGGGATATGAGCCTTACTATAACGTAGAGCGTGGAACCTTCCGTGTTGTAAATGATGAGGGTGCGAATAGTTGGACACCGGACGAAAAGGGAAGGGACTTGCGTCTGATAGAAAAAGTACCGCCGACGGAAATGGCGGTTTTGATCGAGAATTACATGATGCATCAACCTGTTTCAAAATAAGAATATTATGTTTATAGTACAAGATTATTCGTTGGCGATCCTGTTCTGCGTTGTAACAATGCTCTGTTGGGGATCGTGGGGAAATACACAGAAGCTGGCTTCCAGAACGTGGCGGTATGAGTTCTTTTACTGGGATTATGTGATCGGGGTTTTACTCTTTTCCATATTGTCCGCCTTTACCTTGGGAAGCATCGGTACTGAAGGACAGAGCTTCCTGCCCAATCTGGCACAGGCCGATATGGGCTCGTTGGGAAGCGCTTTCCTGGGTGGTATCGTTTTTAATGCTGCCAATATCCTCTTGTCGGCGGCCATTGCGATCTGCGGGATGTCGGTCGCTTTCCCGGTAGGGATCGGGTTGGCATTAGTGTTGGGCGTATTGGTCAACTATTTCGGAGCGGCCAAAGGTGAACCGATGTATATCTTTATCGGCGTGGCATTGATCACTGTTGCCATCCTCCTGAACGGGCTGGCCTATAAAAAAGCATTGGTCGGTTCGAAGAAGGTTTCCGGAAAGGGTATCTTCATTTCTGTTGCCGCAGGTGTAATCATGGCTTTCTTCTACCGTTTCGTTGCCGCTTCGATGGACCTGGGGAATTTTGCCAATCCGGCTCCGGGCAAGCTGACTCCCTATACGGCTGTATTTATCTTCTCCTTGGGTGTGTTTATCAGTAATTTCCTGTTCAATACGATAGCGATGAAACGTCCGGTAGAAGGAGCTCCGGTATCCATCTCCGGTTATTTCAAAGGAAATGCCAAAACGCACCTTGTCGGTATGTTAGGCGGTGTAATCTGGTGTATCGGCCAGTCTTTCAGTATGATCGCATCCGAAAAGGCAGGAGCTGCCATCTCTTACGGTTTAGGACAGGGGGCAACCTTAGTCTCTGCTTTGTGGGGGATTTTGATCTGGCATGAGTTTAAGGGAGCTCCGCGTTCGTCGGACTATCTGAATGCCGGAATGTTTGTCTTGTTTGTGATCGGTTTAGGATTTTTGATCTATGCCGGAGCATAATAATATCCCGTTTTTACCTTCCCGATAGTTATTTATCGGGAAAAAGCCTTACATTTGTCTTAGTTTCTTGTTTATTGGATATGTACAAAACTAAAAAGTAGGCTTATGAAAGAGGATAATGACATTTTCAAGAAGTTCCGGGACTCTTTTAGTAGGATTGACGGACATTTCCATATATTAGAACAGCGTGTACCGGTAGAGCGACAGCTGGAATATTTTAAATATTCCGAGAAGATCAGGAAAGATAAAGACAAGCCGGATATCTCGAATATGGATTTTTCCATTTTCGAAAATAGTCTGGATGATCCCGAATCGTCTACGGAACATAAGAGATATGTATTGTCCATGCTGGCTATTTCACATAAGGTGAAGGCATACCGGATCCTGGAAGAATATGCGCAGGCCCCTGATCCGGATGTGGCGGATTGGGCTTATATGGCGTTAATGGAGAGCCGTATCGCGTTGGAGTCCGAACTGTCTGACGAGAAGCAGGTTTATATCTCCACCGGTTTGGGTGGAAAAGGAGAGAAGTTACGTTTTTATGTCCTGATCCTGGCGAATGAACTGAAGCCGTTTCAGGATTATCAGCGGACAGTGATCGAACGTGAGTTTCCGTATTCCCTCGGGAAAGCGGACTGTGAGATCGAACGGTTGACAATCAATGAGAATTATTTGGAGCTGGTTTTTCTGATTCCGGTCCGGACAGATATCAAGTTGACGCTTGATCTGGTGATCGGCGAATGTAACCAGTATGGAAACTTCCTTTCCGATGTCTTCACAATCACAAATGTGAAGGAATTGTCGGCCGAGGAAGTGGACGAGATTATAAAGAAGAATGGAGGAAACAGTCAAGCAAGCCATTAAATATGGCATAGTTGGAGTAAGTAATACGGTAATAACCGCCGTTGTCATCTGGGTTATGATGAAGTTGTTCGGGTGTTCGGATGTGGTCTCGAACGTAGTCGGTTATGTGGCAGGCGTATTAAACAGTTTTATATGGAATAAGCAATGGACATTCCGGAGCTCGGCAGGATGGATCGGCAGTGCCGTTCGTTTTGGCGTAGTGTTCGGAGTGTGCTATTTGCTGCAGTTGGGATTGTTAGTGTATGTCCTGAATCCCTGCCTGCCGATCGATCCGTATTATAACCAGTTGATAGCAATGGCTTTCTATACGGTGATTAATTTTATAATGAATAAGTTCTATACGTTTAAGGCTTAAATGCAGATGAAGAAACTTGCGGTTATAGTTCCCTGTTATAACGAGGAATTGGTTATTACCGAATCATACCGGCGTACACGGGAAGCGTTGAAACAGCTTCCGGTTCAAACGGAAATTATTTATATCAACGACGGTAGCCGGGATCGTACGCGTGTGATGCTGAACGAGATTGCAGCAACCGATCCGCAGGTGAAAGTGATCCATTTCTCCCGTAACTTCGGCCACCAGCCGGCAGTGACGGCAGGCATCAATAATTGTGATGCCGACCTGGCTGTCATTCTGGATGCCGATATGCAAGACCCTCCTGAACTGATCTCCGATATTCTGGCTTTGCAAGAGAAGGAAGAGGCGAACGTGGTCTATTGTGTCCGCAAGTCGAGGGAAGGTGAGGGGCTTTTTAAGAAAATTACGGCGAAAGCCTTTTATCGTATGCTCAACTATATGAGTGATGTCAGCTTTCCTTTGGACACGGGCGATTTCCGTATGATAGACCGTAAAGTGATGGACCAATTCGACCGCTTCCAGGAGCGGGGCAAATATATTCGCGGACTGATCAGCTGGGTGGGTTTTAAGCAAGTTCCCTTTTATTACGAGCGCGAGGCGCGTATTGCCGGCGAGACGAAATATCCGTTTAGCAAGATGTGGAAGTTTGCCACGACTGCCATGCTCTATTTCTCCAAGAAGCCGCTAAGACTGGCTACGAGCCTGGGATTTATAGCCGTGTTGGTCGGTATCGTGTTGGCAATCTGGTTTACCTTAGGCAAGATATACGGTTTCAGCAAAGCCGAAACAGGCTGGACATCCATCATGACTTCCGTCATTTTCTTTGGTGGCGTACAGCTGCTGACAGTCGGGGTATTAGGACAATACGTCGGAATCCTGTTTGATGAAATCAAAGCACGTCCGGAATATATTATTGATGAGAAGACGAACTTCTAAACAAGGAGGCTTAAACCTCCTTGTTTTCGTGTCAGGCACACAGATACTTAGTCGTGGATAAATACGCCGTCGATCCAGATAGTTGCATTTTGTCCTTTGAACTTAAGGATGATATAATTTGGATCGGTCGGTCCTAACGGGAAATGCTCGATGAACCAATCTTGCCAGAATTCCTTTTTTGTATCTGCGTCGGTGATTACTTCCACCTTTCCGGTCAATGCGACACTATTGCCCTTATCGCTATAGCATAAGCCTGCTTTCGGGTTAAGACGGAAATCTTTTGTCTTAAGTGAGTCATTGCCTGTTGACATCCATACCGTAGAATAGCCTTCCGATTTGATTTTGCTCATGGGAACAGGACGGGGATAACCGTTCTCGTTAATGGATGCGATGGTGACTACCTCACACTGCTGCAACATCTGTTCTGCCTTCTCTTTGATTTCTTTCATATTTTCATTCTTTATAAGTGATTATGTAAATCTTATTTTATCGGGTAATAAACGGATGGATCGCCGAGCAGACTTGGCAGACTGTCCGGCGGATGTTTGCTTTGGCAAACTCCGGTCGCATCGCTTTTTCTAATGAGATCGGGCCTGGCGTGATAGAGAATACTCCCTGGAAACCTGCCCGGTTCATCTTCTCCGTATCTTCTATGCTTCCGGCTATCACGATGACGGGAATATTCTGTTTCTGTGCCTCTTTCAGAATGCCGGAAGGGACTTTCCCCATGGACGTTTGCCCGTCTACCTGTCCTTCACCGGTGATAACCAGATCGGCCCCTTTTACCTTTTCTTCAAAATCCAGTGCTTCGAGCATCAGGCGGATACCCGGCTTCAATTCGGCATTCAGGAATGCGAGGAAACCGCCGCCCATGCCTCCGGCTGCTCCGGCTCCGGGATAATCGGTGATCTCTTTGCCTGTCGCCGACCGGATGACTTGTGCAAGGGTATGCATACCGGCATCCAGCTCTTTCACCATATCGGGATCAGCCCCTTTTTGAGGGGCGAAGATATAAGCCGCCCCGTCAGGACCGCAGAAAGGATTCTCCACGTCGCAGGCAATCGTGAAATGTGCCTCTTTTAAAGCCGGATGAACAGCAGACGTATCTATGGCTGCCACTTCCGGCATAACCCTTCCACCTGTTCCCAGCGGATTGCCGTCTCTATCCAGAAAGCGGAATCCCAGCGCTTGCAGCATCCCCAGTCCGGCATCGTTGGTTGCACTGCCTCCGATACCGACAATAAACTCACGGCAACCTCGCCGGAGTGCATCGAGGATCAGTTCGCCTGTCCCGTAAGTCGTAGTTAGCATCGGATTTCTTTTCTCCCGCGGCACGAGTGGCAGTCCGCTGACTGTCGCCATCTCGATCAAAGCTGTCTGCCCGTCACCCGAAAGTCCGTATCGACCTTCTACAGGCTCCATCAGAGGGCCGTGTACCGACAGGGTCTGATACGTCCCTTTTGTCGTGGAAAGAAGTACATCCAGCATACCTTCGCCTCCGTCGGCGATGGGAAACAAAAGGGTCTCACAATCAGGGAAGACTGCCTTTATTCCTGCTGCCGCGGCTTTTCCAGCCTCTTCGGAGGTCAGGCAACCTTTAAAAGAATCGATGGCTATTACTACTTTATTCATTTTTTCCGCCTTATTTTTTGAGCATTAGATAATTTGGGTGTTCAAATATATCTAAAGTTGATGGAATATGACGGATTTTTGGCCTCTCTTTTTATTTACTATTGATCTCCGTAGGATAAAGCGGCTTACCTGTTTCATCTATATCCGTCCAGTATTTAACGCTGACACTCGGAAATACAACGGAGTTTTCATTGATAACAGTACTGAACAGATAAGAGTCGCCTTGTTTCAATTCTCCGTCCGGTAGCTGAACTTTTACGTTGTATGTCCGCGAGCTTGTTTCTCCGTTTGCCATAATTTCGAGCGTTAATAGCATTGGTGTATCAGTTTTAAGAGGAAGCATGATGTACTGTGCCAGAAAACCGTTAATCCCCATTTTGTCAGCCGGGCCATACGTGCTTGCCGGCGAGATAATTCCGCTTTGCAAGTCCATAGACCCTCCTGGTTCAGGCGGTGTGATCGTAGCGGAAACCAGCCTGTCGAGTTTCAGGCTGTCACCGGCTGTAACTTCAAAGACCACCTGTGTGCCTGCATGTAAGTAAACGATCGGGATATTGATTTGTGCACTGGTAACATCCTGTTGCGAAGCGTGCCACCAAAGATAGTCGATACCGTTGAACAAGGGTTCCGACCGCCCATTCCGGAATACCGGAGGAATTGTCGAAAAGTTATCCGAGACAGCATAGAAGTTATAGACCCCTTCATCCAGATACATCTTATATCCTTCCGTCCCGATAAGTATGCCGGGAGAAGATGTGATATATAGCCCTTCGGCCACAGGAGCATCTGTTGTGCTTGAAGCAGGAGATTTGAAAGCGAACAAGCGGTTTTGTATTCCCTTCTCCATCGGCGACATGGCGCGGGTCAGATGGTTGCGTCCTTCAACAGAGGCATTGAAGGTGACAAGTGTTGTTTTCCCGGAACTGTTTCCAGTCTCGTCTCCATTTTCAAAGATGATCGTGTTCTTGTTACATCCGGTAAACAAGAAGAGGACGGAAGCGGACAGGAATAATTTTGAGGCGTTTAAAAGTTTAGTATTCATATCGATAGTTTTTAGTGTGATACGTTTACATAATACAGTCGGGTGACGGGTTTGGTTCAAGAGATAGCGGTATAACATCTTTTACCACCAAAAGTGACGAAGAACCTTGTTTTTTTGAAATTATCTATCACTCTATCACTAATCGCTTCTTATGCGTTGATAACCATGTGTTGTAGAAGTGATAGAGGCTGTTTTTTATCTATCACTTGTCTATCACTATCGTAAAAAATATTCTCGGAGCAATCTTTGTATATAACTGTGTGTTAACCTATTGGATGCTTTCGCAAACAAATACCCACTATTTGAAAAGTTGAAATCCAAATGTAAAAACGACGTTAATTATAATAAAAAGGCTTCGGCTCTCTCTATTCATTATGCCAAAGTAACAGACCAAACGATTGGAAATAGGCATACAAAACTGCGATAAGTAAGCAGAGAATGTTCCCTACACCCCTATATTTACATCTTTTACACCCGGATTTACAATCTTTTACACGGGGATGTGCGCCTGTTGCACACCCGGGTGTGTAGCAGGTTTATTGCCTAACAGATTGAAAATAAACTATATACTTTTCAAACTTGGATCATGGCTTTTACAACAAGTGATAGAGAGGTGATAGGCAAATGATAGATAAAAACGGCCTCTATCATTTCCACAACACATGGTTATCAACGTATAAAAGACAATTAGTGATAGAGTGATAGATAATTTCAGAAAAACAAATATCGGAAACAGGATAACTTGCATTCTTACCAGATCAGAACTGTTTCAAGAGGGGAGTGCAACCTCTTTCTCAAGTCGATAAAGTTGCGATATTTGAAACTGTATTCCAATTAATAACATGCATATTGCAAACAACCCCTTTATTCACGATTTCTCGTTTGCATCCTGCAACATGATCTTGCATTAACCGCAAAATTAGTCGGAAATCGGAAATATAGTTTTCAGCATCAGAAATATATCTGCTTTTTTATCCTGCTTTATTTACGGACATTTGTAACCGATGATTGATTTCAATATACTTTAGCACACATATCTGTTTTAAAAGGGGAGATCGGTAATAATTTTATTACATCATCAATATACAACTAATAATTCACCTGTTACGGAGGTCGCAGGTGTGGAATTCTTTTGACTAATAGTAGAGGAGTATATGGTATATAAGAATATAATTTGCGTTTTATTATTAATTTCATTCTTTTCCTGCGTAGATGAAAGCCTCGTCAACCGCAATGAGAACGGTTCGTTTATCGAGATCCAGGCAATGGGACCTCAAAGCGCTACGCATGCCGGTAGCCCGGAAGACTATATCATTGAGACACTCCGTATCCTGACTTTTGATGCAAGTTCCCAAAATTGCATCTCCAACATACGTTACAGTGCATCGAAAGATGGTATCATCCAGCATCCTGTCATAGCCGGAAACTACGACTTCGTCTTTCTTGCCAATGAGCCGAATAATATCATGATCGAAAGCCGGTTAAATGGGATCACCGAATATAGCGATCTGAACAGCATCGCGTATCCGGAAAGCTTCTTTACTTCCGAGCGGATCATCCCCATGATACAGGAAATCAGGAATGTCACGATCCTGCCCGGAAAGCAAGGTGCAAAGTTGAGTGACGGAACGACAACCTCCTTGCTGCAATTAGCTCTTGACAGGCTTGGCGTACGGGTAGATGCCGTCTTGGTGGCAGTGTCGGCGGCAGCTGATTTCGATGATTCTTTCGAAGGTGTAACGTTTAGCGGTATCCCGAATTTAGTGCCGCTCACAGCTGCCTACAACGGTCCGGCTGTCGAACATACAATTACCCGTAAATTCACCCGGGATACAAAATATATATCCGATACGACTTCATCGGTCGAGGGAGCGACATGGGCAAAACGGATAAGCCGCATTGTTTTGCCAGCCAATGAATTGGAAACGAAAGATGCGAAAGATAAGGCTGTGAATTTCACGATCAATATGAAAGGGAAATACAGCCCTTCCACTGATTTGAAGATATCTTCAAATCCTGTCAATTACAGTCTTCCGATCAATACGAAGCTGGACCTGACCGGTATCATCAGAGGATCCCTTAACGTCAACATTGCAGCTTCGGAATGGGGCGCGACCGACAACCAGTGGGACATAGCGGGCAACCGGATACTGAACGTCTCGGAAACAGATGTCCGCATTACCGATTTTAACGGTGCGCGTATCTCCTTCTGGTCTAATATGCCGGTAGTGAGGGTGGAAAGCACTGTGAAAAAAGTAGGTTCGGAGGAAGAGCTGGACACAAATACCATTTTCAACGCTTTATCCACCCAGTCGTGGAATCCGAACAAGGATGAAAGGTTTTTATACAATCCGGCTACGGGGGCCGGCTATATGGACATCCTGCTGGACCGTCCCAACACGATAGGCGAAACAACGTATGAGGTTCGTCTGACAGCAGCCGACAGTTATTCCCTGAATGCCGACAGCGTATTGGAGATGAAGAATCCGCTGACAAGGAAAATCCTTGTCCACGTCAAGCAGGAAGGAACGCGTACTGATTTTGTAGTGAATAGCGCTACAAGTCAATGGTCACATCCGTACATCGGAGCTTTTTTTACCGATGACGAAACCGGAGAGCGGGTTATTAGCGGTAACCGGTATAGTTACTGGAATGCATGGACGGCTACCGTTCCGGAGGAATACAGGGACTTTATAGTCTTAAGTACGACCCCCAGTTTCGATCCTGCAATAGGGACGGACTCTCCGGGTGAAGCAGAGGATTACCCTGTTATACCGAATGCTTATAAGAATGAGAACGGATATGAGGTTGCAGGAAAAAGTCGTATATACTTCCGCCTTGGGCTCAAAGAAAAAAACACCACAGGCGCTCCCAGATATGGAGCGGTGGATGTTATGTATGCAGAAAACGGCGAGGAGAGGAAGATCAGGCTGTATGTGCGGCAGGGCGGAGAAGCGGATTATCTGATGCGGAAAGGAAGTTCCGGGACTACGTATGGGGCAAAGTTTTCCCCCTATAACCTGACGGCAAAAGTTTTCAGGGATAAGCCGGAGACAAGGCAGCCTTGGATAGAGATAGCTAAAGATAATCTGGAAAATTCGGTTGCATTTGTCAAATACCCGACCCAGGCGGGAGCCCACTTCCAATGGGGTTTGCCGGTTAACAATCCGGAATTGGCCCTCCGCGCTTATTATCCGGTGAATATTAATTCTGTTCCACCCTGGATTATAGATGGCTGGAGTATATCCTACATATCAGCGCCTCCTTTATGGAGGCCCAAGGAGGGAACAAAGTTTGAAGATTATTACGAAATCTGCCCTCCGGGCTATCGTCGTCCTACGGATGGACCGGTCGACCAGATTGCGGTAAATAGTAACACGTATGCAGACCAGGTATACCTGTCCGACTGGCGAATGTCTCTTTTCCAGGAGCCGATGAGGGGGGATGGCAGTTCGTATACATCAAACAAGCCTTACGATGAAAGTTTGAAGACGGAACTGTATTCATCCAAGATACTGGAAAATGTGATGTATGGACATTATGCGGACGGTTTCTTCGACCGGCGGCCGATTAAAACCGGAATGATGCTCAACGGATCTCAAAGGGGAACCGGCGCAACAATAGCTTATAAGGGGGTCTCTCTGTATAATGCGAATGCTGCTTTTGGGGGTACGCTATTGTTTAATCCTGAAACCGATGCTTCCGTCTTTTTTCCGGCGGCAGGAAGAAGGTGGCACCAGGACGGCAGTCTGGAATTTGCCGGTGAAACCGGATATTACTGGTCTTCGTCCGTTGCCCCCGGATGGACACAGAAGGAGCCGGATGGTAATGGCTTCAAAGAAACCGGTACCCCTTTTGGTAATATCTGGAGTATAGAACTCAACTATCCGTTGATTGCTCCCAAATCAATGAGTGCCCATTTCGGCTATTCAATCAGATGCGTAAGAAAATGAGACAAAAGACAAAACATATAATATACATTCTCAGCACGATGTTGCTTATGCTGACGACGGCTTGTGAGAACGAGGTCTTGTCATCCGGAAATCCGGATGACAGCAATACGTCGGACAACAAGGTACGGATTGAAATCTTTGCCCGGGCAAACGCATATCCGATTCCTGTAACCAAAGGGGTGGATGATGAAAACAAGGTTGGGATGACTCCCTGGGTACTCGTCTTCAAGGGAGAGGGTGCCAGCGCGACTTTCATTGAGGCAGTGCAGGCTTACGAAGTGGTGGGGAAAAGATATGTGGTGTTGACTAAACAACCGGCTGGAAGCAAATACCAGTTGCTGATATTGGCCAATCCGCAAAGCCACTTCTACTATGGCGACAACACAACCATGCATGGTTTTGAAGAAAGTACGTTGTCTGCTGTGGCGGCTTCCGCTACCTTGTCCGATGTCTGCCGGAATCTGCGGACGGAGCCACTGGCTGTCGCGCCGCTTATGGGGATTCCCTACGGTGGAGCCGGCGACCTCCTGCCGATGAGTTATTTGCTGGAAGTAAACCAGATAGACGAAGGGACGAAGATAGAAAACAGTGATGGCAACCCGTTACAGCTGATCCGGGCGGTAGCCAAACTGTCGGTTGCCAACAATGCCGCCAACTTTACATTGAAAGAGATAACAGCGGTAGTCAATGTGCCCCGGCAGGGACTGTTGCACAACCTTGACGGCTCCATACCCGATAATACGGCCAATCTGACGGACTATCAGGCCGATGCAGGCTATACGCTCCCTTTGGCTGCGGCAGAGAATGTATCGGGTGGACAAAGCACGGAGAAAAACCCTGTCTATCTGTATGAGTTCGACCAGCGGGGCAAACCTTATATAATTATCCGGGGGACCTATGGCGGTACGGACTATTACTATAAGATGGCGCTTGTCGATGACGCCTTGCAGCCGCTGAACATCCTTCGCAACCGTGCGTATACGTTTACCATCAAAACGGTCAAAGGGCCGGGCTACGACACGGTGGAAGATGCCAAAGTATCCAAAGCCTCCAATACGGATCTCAACTTCGAGGTGTTGGTGGACGATACGGATTCATACGAAATCATGGCCAACAATGACTATTTCCTGGCAGTGAGTAATTCTGTTTTTATTGCTTACGCCAGCGACTCTACGACCTTGGAGGCTTTTAAGATAGCGACGGATTGCCAGGTAAACTTCCCGAACTCCAATACCATAACAAACAACCGGAGTTTAGTCGAATATTCATTTGACTTGGCTCCCGGCAACAGCACAATTCCGATAAAAGAGAATAATTCCTCCAGTCCCCGGATCACTCCGGTCGATGTTTTGGTGAGAAATTGGTTGCAATGGAACGAAGACAATCAATCCTTGGAGGGGGTTAAGAAGCATAATGCATACGTCACGCTGAAATTAGGAAATCTGGAAAAGCAGATTCATATCAGACAGCGGGATATGATTTCTGCAGCGGGCGATATGTTGCAATATATACCGGAAGAGAGTGCCAACGCAAAAGTTCAGATCATGAATTATTACTGCCTCTCCGGGGATGTGGAAGACGGAGTCGACTGGATTAAGTTGCGACCGGCAATCGATAGCGATGACCGGAACGATACGGAGCATATCGTAGTGGACAATGGAAAAATATATATTGAAATACAGCCGAACTATGATGGGATGAGAAGCGGAATTGTCTATCTGACAACCGTTCACGATCCGAAAACACCGGCAAGCGGCAGTACGGTAAAAAGAATCAAGATATACATCTCCCAAGCTGGGAGAGCAGTGAATTAGCAGAATAGATAAGAGAGAATTAATAACGTTTAAATTGTAGAAAAATGAAAACAAAGTTTTTTTTAATGTTTGCATCGGTGGCCATGCTATTAGCCGCATGTAGTAAAGACGACATCGACTCAGGGGGAGACGATAGCGGAGTTGTCACAGACCCCAAAGGGAAAGCATGGGTGGCGTTGGATATAAAAACACCGTCTACTGCCGGAACTCGTGCGCTGCATGATCCTAATAAGGAAGACGGCTCTTCCGAAGAGTCGACCGTACAAACTGTCCGGGCCATATTCTTTGATGCCGATGAAATTCTAACTGATGATATTACATTAGATGCTGTCGAGGCTGGTAATCCCGGACAACCGTCGGGAGGAGTAAGTGCACCTTTTCAAGTTAATGCATCATCCAAGCGTATCCTGATTGTCGCGAATCCGGGAGCAGGTTTTCCCGCTACGTTTACACAGGGAACCACCTATGCTGATGTGAATAAAGCACTTACCATTTCAGATGATGTGACCCAAAATGTGGCCGCTGATGGTAACTTTATGATGTCTAATTCTAAAGGGAAACTGGAACCGTCCGCTTCAACTACCGACTCGACGACTGTCGATCTTAAATTATACAAGACAAAAGAACAGGCAAGTGGCAGTCCGTTATCCATCAATATTGACCGCGTGGTGGCAAAGGTACGTGTGTATGTGAAAGAAGTAAGTGATGTTGCGGTTGTTTCTGATCCGTTATGGGTATTGAATGTTACAAATACGAAATTTTACCCTGTTTCCGAAAGGACTTTGACATGGAACGAGAATAGTGGAAACGTGCCTGACAGTGCACGTGGAACTTGTATTACCCCATTCGACCAGTATCAGATTGGTTCATACAGGGTGGATCCTAATTATAATACTGCCGATACATCAGACTACCTGGTGATAAAGAATGTCAACGATATTAAAAACGCATCCGGTAGCAGCCAGTATTGTCTGGAAAACACCCAGACAGAGGAGTATAATCAATATAAGTATACGACTCAGGTATTGTTGAAGGTTCAGTTCGTTCCGAAAACCTACAGAAAACCTGATGGGACAGAAGTCAATGCTTCAAACGATCAGAAGGACTGGATGAGAATCAATGGCGGTTTTTATACATTCGCAACCTTGAAGGAATGGATTGAGGCTGAAGTAAATAGCAAATATAATAATGGAAGTATCAGACCTGAAGTAACAACGGCTTTAACGGATGCGCTGAATAAATATTTGGGTGGAGTTAATATTGGTGCAATCGATCTTCCTCCTTCTATTTCTAGTATAGGAGAATTGGTTACTCTATTCAATAATAAAATTGATGCAATAAAGGGAAAAGGTGCAGCGACAGTTGATAACTTTTCCTATTACGACAACGGTATCTGCTATTATCAGATTATGATAAAGCACGATGACAACAATAAGGCTTGGAATAAACTGGGAGAGTTTGGCGTGGTTCGTAATTCTGTTTATGATATTAATGTCAATAAATTCAACTCTCCCGGTTATCCTGTAATACCGACTCCAGGTAATGAACCGGATGAAGAAGAGGCTTCTTATCTGTCCGTTCAGATTAACGTGAATCCTTGGACATGGTATAGCCAGGAAGAAGAATTTTAATTTTTTTGGACCTATTTGCTTGCTTTAGTTTTGTTTGAGAAGTTGTGGGAGAGCTTGTCTCCCGCAACTTCACTTTAGTACTTCCCTCTAAAATAGAAAGAATAAAAATATGAACTCAAAAAGCCTGATACGTTATATCGTTCTGCTAACATTTTGCGCAGTAGCCAGTTTCATGACTTCCTGTATTCAGGAGGACATGATGGAATGCCGTTTGTATGTACGGTTTAAATATGACTATAACATGCTTTTCACGGATGCGTTCCATACCCAGGTAGATAAGGTAGAACTTTATGTCTTTGACAAAGACGGCAAATTCCTGTTCCGGCAAACGGAGGAGGGCGATGCGTTGGCTACAGGTAATTACCTGATGGAAGTCAAACTGCCTGTCGGGGAATATCAGTTTCTGGCATGGGCAGGCGCGCATGACTCGTACGACATTGCCTCCACAAAAGGAGAGTCTGGTATTACAGAAATGAAGCTGAAGCTGAAACGTGAGCAGTCCCGTATTATCGACAAGGAACTGGAACCGCTTTGGTATGGCGGGATTAACCACGTAGACTTTACAGGAAACACCGATCAGACGGAAGTCATAAGCCTGATAAAGAACACGAATAAAGTACGCTTCGTATTCCAGGGATATTCCCAGGGAAAAGCCGCAGACAATACCTCCGGAACCTGGAACCTGAATATGGATGATTATGACTATGAAATCATTGAGTCGAACGGCTATCTGGCTTACGACAATTCGTTGCTGGACGACGACGTCCTGAGTTACCGACCTTATTATAAAGAACAAAAGAATTCTTCGGCTGCAGTGGTCGAATTGAACACGATGCGCCTGATGGAAGACCGGCAAACCCGCTTTACTGTAACTGAAAAGGCTACCGGGAAAAAGGTCTTCGACATCAACCTGATCGACTACCTTGCCATGACCGCAATGGAAGGCTATAGCCGGAAGGTGCAGGAATATCTTGACCGGGAGGACGAATACAAAATAGTCTTCTTCTTTGCCGATTCTCCCTCCTCCTCCGATTTATGGCAAGCCCTGCAGATTCAAATCAATGGCTGGACCTGGTATATTCAGAACGAAGGCGGGATGTAATTCGGAAAATTGGTATACCTTTGCTTGTCATCATTAAAACGGATCGAATATGAACCTTTTGAAAATTACACAACCCCGTTTGGCAAGCACGCTGCACGAAGATATAGACATACAGACTGCGTTAGAGAAGAACGATGAAGACTTGACCGAGTATTCTTTCAAGGGCTTGCGTATAGAAAGGCTGAAGAAAGATAATCTTTCGGTACAGTCCTGCGTTTTTGCCAACTGTAGCTTCGGGGAGTGCAGCTTCAGGAAATCACAGTTCAGCGACATGGTTTTCAAGAACTGCGACCTGTCGAACGTCAACTTTACCGGCTGCGGCTTCCACCGAGTGGAGTTTCTCGGGTGCAAACTAATGGGAACCAATATGGCAGACGGGATATTCAATCATATCACGTTTGACGAATGCCGGGGAGAATATATGAATCTTTCGATGAGCAAGCTGCGCTATATACAATTCATCCGCTGCAACCTCCGGGGAGCCGGAATTGAAGGTTGCCAACTTACAAGCGTCGCTTTTGAGGCCTGCAACCTGATCGAGGCCGAGTTCTACCGAACTTCCCTGAAAGGTATCGACCTGTCGGATTCCGAAATATCCGGCATCCGTATCAGCAGCCTTGCCGGCAGCGAACTGCGGGGCGCTTCCGTCTCTTCCCTGCAAGCACTGGATTTGGTGCGAATGCTGGGTGTCGAGATAAAGGACTGACCTCTTTATCCGGCATACTCCGGATGGCGGTGCAACCAGGCAACGGCATACGAACAAGTCGCCAACGGCTTCATTCCGTGTTCGATCGCATAATCATAAGCGTATTTCACTAAAGCGGCAGCCACTCCACGGCCTTCAATAGCCGGGGGAACGATTGTGTGGATAATATCCAACCTGTCACCGGAGAGGCGATACTGTACGAAGGCTGTTACGCCATCCAACGTCGTTTCGAAACGATTCTTTTCGGGGTAATGAGTAATTGTGTAATCCATATTCTTAATTATTTACCGGTTCAAATTCCAAAGACAACGAACCTTCTTCATTCCCTTCCGGAACAGATTTCTCCTTCGCCTTCTTTTTACAGCGGAAGAAGTTCTTCACCTTTGTAAAGAAAGTCGCGACGTGTTTAGCCACATCCTGTTTCTTTTTGGAGACACCGACCGATTCGATCAGCGGCGGCCTGAGTATCTGCCACAAATAGTTGAAGGTGGAATGATAAGGATCTCTTATTATTGAAACATTCGAATGACGCGGATTGTTATAACCATTCTTTGTTTTATCCGGATTATCATTTTTTAAAATAAGGTTGACAAGGCTTGTCAGGAACTTCTTGTCCGTCAGTTCCCCGTCTTTCTCCTTCAGCAATGCGGCTTTCAGGTCATTATACAGGAAAAGCATCTCTACGGTCGCACCTTTGCTGGAGGCTTCCGTGCTGAACGTCATTCCCCGGACATGCCCGCTTTGAACTTCGGCCGAAGCTAGAGGAACGAGCAACTGATTCAAGGCCGTCAGGTCAAAACTATCCAGACGGGCATTCAACAGAAAGCGGTCGTTCAGCGAATCGACAGGCAATTTCCATGTCGCAGTAAACGCCCCCTGCCCCATCAGCTTGCCGTTGGCATCCAGACGGATGTATTGGTCCGGGCGGGAAACAAGATTCGTGAAGCCGGAAAACGTACCGTTCATATCCGTAAAGAAGAGCTTGCCGGGCGTCGTCCCCTTCTTTGCCAACTCTTCATAGATGACAGAGAAGTTCTTCACTCCCACTCTTTTGAAATCCAGTTTGACAGGCGCCTTCTGGAGACCGGAATAGATCATCGGAACGATATGCCGGGGTCCCGGAATCTGCTGGTTCTTGAAGTTCTGCAACACGGCGTCCGATACTTGCACATCGTCGATCCGGAGCACTTTGTCCGTAAAATAGGAAGGCAGATCGATGCCGGTCAGGGAAACGCATCCTACACTCACATCAAACCAATCCGCATGACGTGGCTGGAAATAGGCAAACTCCATCTTCGGGTAGGGAGAGACGAGACGGATATGTTCGAAGAGCGCATTCGATTTAGTCAAGTCCACACCACCCAGCTGCAAGGTGTAGAAACCGTTATCTAAGGGGAGCGCCAGGTTACGGGTGGAGAAGCGTATATCATCCAGTTTATAGGAACGCCGGCGGTTGTCTACCGTCAAACCTTCCACAAGCAGATTTGTGGTGTCCAGCTTCTGGTGCTGCAACGAATCGCTCCGCCCATAATAAGCATACTGTATATTTGCATCGGTTAGGCTGAACCTGCCCAAAGAAATCTCTCCGGCAATCTTTCCCAACGTCGCATATAAATCCACCGGTTCCTTCTTCGCCTTACGGGACAAGGTATCCGGATAACGGCCGGGATAGATATCCGCAACCGGACTATCCAACCGGATTGTCCCCAACTTCAGCGACGTGCTGTCCCAGGAAATACCATCCAATGCCAGACATCCGAGCGAAGCCGACAATCCGCCGCCATTCGGTTTGAGCACCCGGATATCGGGCGAATCCACCTGAAACGAAGTCAGCTGTATGTTCCGGTCCGGACGTTCCGGTATGCGTTTCAACCCGCTTATACGGAGTTCCGGAGATGAAAACCGGACGAATGTTTTCCCCTTCTGCCTGCCCGTTTCCTCCGGGAGCAGTTTGATATCCTGCAATTGCAAAACACCTTTTACAGTAGAGAACTGTCCTTTCCGAACCGAAAGACGATACTCTTTTCCCGGCAGGTAATTATCAAAATGGCTGAAACGAAAGCCCATATCCTGATAGTCGAAGAACAGCCCTTTCCCCTTCCCCGTCTCCTGATCTACTAATATATCGGTTGCAAAAAAGTTGAAGTCATTCAGCCTGTAAGTGACCGGCTCGGCCGCACTCTTGTCTTCCAACACCACATTTCCGTTATTCAGGCTCACCCGTTTAACGGAAAGATAGCGCAGGAACGGATTCAGAATCGCCTCCACATCCACCCGGCTATTCGCAGGGGCCGCAGTTTTCACATCCTTCTTTCCGTAAGAAGGAGCCACCACATAATGAAAATCCGGCCGATCGACCTTCAACAACCGGGCACTGATCCCTTTGTCATACAGCAAACCGCGTATGCCAACCGTATCGATACTGCCGGACATATAATCGTTACGGCTCCTGACCGACAGCGGACGCAAACGGACCTGTTCCAGATTAAAGTCTCCGCTTTCCGTATCCAACGCCATGCGTTTCACCGTAAACTGATGATTACGGGCTGTCATCATGCCTTCGATATCATTCGCCTCGAACGAAAAGTTGCGTGAATACCAGAGGCCATGCCGGGCTTCCGAGACAGAATCCACCTGAAAATCGTACGCATGAAAGTCGAAGTTTGCCAGTTTATAGACCTCAACCTTCTCTTTTACGGCAAAGGAATATTGCAGCTTTGCCTTCTCGATCCCGATCGTCCCGATGGAAACAGCATGCAGGACCGGCGAGATCACATCATATAGCGACAGGGAGTTTACCAGGGAATCCGTTTGCACGGGACGGCTTTCACCGGCCAGATTAAAGGCCTGTATATCCGAAGAAGCGATATCGAACGAGCGTGCAGTCAGGTAGTTCAATGCATTTTTACGCCGGAATTGTATTCCCCTCACCTCGACCGCCCTAACCAGGGCATCCAGGTAGCTGTCCGGCCGCCGCCGGCTTTTCTCCCACAATTCGCCTTGCGGGGTAAGACGGATATCGGAAATAGAAATAATCGAATCTTTCGTGTTCAGCAAGATACGTTCCGTTTGCAGGCGGAAGTCATTGTTCGTCAGCAGCGTCTGGGGCTGGTTGGTGGTGAAGTCGAAGTTATCGCAATAAAGCAGTTTCCCGCTTTCGGACGAGTTCTCGTCCAGCCGGAAACCGTATGCATGGAAACTCACATTCGTCAACGCATATATTATAGGTAAGGCAGGATTCTGGACGGAATAGGAAACACTGGCGTTTTCCAGGTCGAGCCTGCGGACCGTCAATTCATTAATATAAGGAGAGATCACCTCATACAAAGTCTTGGCTTTCGGCTCTTGCTTCACCTTCACTCCGGTACGCGTCGAATAATACGGACTGAACACCTGTATGTCCGGTTGCCGGATTTCAAACGAATCGAAATGCAATTGATTGTAGCTCCACTGCCAGGTCAGGTTCACCCCTTTAAAGTCAATCACGCCGACCTGTGCCATTACATAGACAGAAGGCAGACTGTCCTTCTTTTCCCAATCCCGGAAGACTGCCGGTTCGGGAAACAGCTTCACCCCTTCGAGCTTCAACTCTCCTTTGAAGAAGCTGATGGAAAGATTATCGAAGGAAAGGGTATAAAAGCCATCCGTCGCCTCCGCCGTCCGGTGAATCAGTTCCTTGCGCAGATAACGTTCAAGGCGTTTGGTCAGATGAAGGTTCAGCAGGAAGAATCCGGCAGCCAGCAACAACGCGACTCCCAGCATATACCCTATAACTTTCTTCGTCTTCCCCATAAAACTGCAATTTAACTCTGTCTATATAAAATCAACAAAATAAACAGCGTTAAGTTGCAAAAGGCTGTAATTACCTTTCAGTCTTCAAACAAGCCTTTTATCTCTTTATCGAAGTCCGATTCGAACAGGCGATCCTGAACGATACGATACTTCTCGAACTCTGCTTCGGCATGCATCTTCGCCGCCTCTGCACTGATATGTCCACCGTCAGTCAGAAGCTGGCGATCGTCTAATTGCAGGAAGCGGTCGATATGCGTCGCCCAATCCTCCATCGTCATAGGAATATGCCGTTTCGCGCGGCTTTCCGCCAGGTCAAGAAAGGCGTTGACCAGATGTCCCATTTCGTCCAGCTCATTTTCCCGAAGATAGTTCTTTGCAATGCTGACATCGGTCTTCACAATCTTGCCATTCGGGCTGTTTTCCCACGTAGTCAAGCCCATGTGCTCCTTGTTGGCGTCTGCGCGCGACATGATTAGTTCGGCTGCTGTATGCTGATGGATGGCATAATGCAGTTTGTTTTGTACCTTCTTAAAGAACATACGGGTGGTCGGCGCATCCCTGTTGTAGTCGATACTGGTCGCATAGATATCAGTTACCTTCTGATAGAAACGCCGTTCGCTCAAACGGATCTCCCGGATCTCGGCCAGCAGATGCTCGAAGTAATCTTCGCCGATAAAAGAACCGTTCTCCATCCGTTTCTTATCTACCACATAGCCGCGAATGGCAAATTGGCGGAGTACGGAAGTGCACCATTGGCGGAACTGGGTGGCACGGATAGAGTTGACGCGGTAGCCGACGGAGATGACGGCATCCAAGTTATATATATCAATATTACGAGAAACCTGCCGGCTGCCCTCTTGTTGAACTATTAAGTTTTTCTTAATAGTTGCTTCCTGCTGCAACTCTCCTTGCTCATAGATATTCTTCAAATGCTGGTTAATAGCAGGAACGGAAACATCAAACAACGTAGCCATCGCCTTCTGCGTCAACCAAAGCATCTCATCCCGGTAAAGCACCTCAACGCCTTCTTCTTTATTCTGAAGCTGGAATATCAGGAACTCCGCCGTGCTGTTACGGATCTGCAACTTCTTGTTTTTATCTTCATTCTCCATTTGCCGCCTCGCTTTCTTTCTGTTTCGCCAGCCCGTACTGCGCGTTCGAGCGGTAGCCTAAGCGTACGATTTTCCCTTCTTCCCGCAACTCCCCGAGGTCTTTCAAGGCCATATATTTGGAACAACCGTTCAAACCACGGCAGGATGAAGACGAGATCGTCTCGTTCGCCTGCAGGTAGTTCAGGATATTCGCTTTCCGTTTGTCGGTGGATAAACCTTTCAGGCGGCTTCCCCCTTCGGAGCGCTCCACTTCCATGTACTTCAATTCCGTGCGCAACTCTTTGGCGCAACGGAACACCACTTTGTTAAACTGTACGTGCTTCGGCTTGATGTCCTTCTCCTCCATAAGCGCCGGGCATTTCATCGAGACAGTAAACGTGCCGAGCCCTTCCAGCTCGATAATCGCTCCATGCTTCAAGCCGGTTGTCAGGCGATTCTTCAAGGCTTCCAACATTCCTTTCACGTCAGCCGTACTGAAAGAGCAACTGTCCGAAATGTACTCGGCCAGTTCTTCCGTACGGATGATACGTTGGTTCACTAAACGGGCGTGCAAGGTAGGTTTTCCATTTTTTCCTGCTTCGCCGGGATTTTTAAATAGGCTGTATTGTGCCGTCATCTGCTGTGTTTTTTTGTTTTTCCTGCATCCTGTTTCTATTCACCCTGCTTCCCTTTACAGGAGGCATCCCATGTAATCCTTGTTCGACCCGGGTCGGACAGTTGTCCGACGGAAGTCAAACAGCTGTCCGACGAGGGTCAAACAACTGTCCGACCTCCGTCGAACAAGGATTATATGGGTACTAAATCTATTTTACGTCCAAGTGGATGCTATTTTTCATCCCTACTCACGCAAATTTACTGCGCAGCCCACCGCTTCAAAGTCGGGAAGAACTCTTTCATGCCTGCAATCGCCTGTTCTTTTGTAAGAGCAAGGCCTGAACCTTTATTGAACTCGCTTACAAACTCCGCGCAGTGCATGATCATCTCATCCATCGTGCAATCCGAAGTGAAGGCGCCATCCTTATAGCAATAGCAGCAATACTCGTCGTTCTTGCTCCCGTCGCTATTCGTCCCCATCTCTTCAGGGGTTTGCAGTGGCATACCACAACTCTGACAAAACTTCTTTTCCATGACAATTAACTTTAATGGTTTATCTACTTTAATACTTAAAGCTCCTTCGTGTCACTGCGGGCTTGACCCGCAACCTCACACTAATCTGATTAACAATAGCATGAGATGGCGGGGGAAGCCCGC